>Ga0308156_1000316_pt1 | contig 116429 bp, 114 predicted proteins | sample PhyAR2_FD_201041 | JGI IMG/M metagenome (GOLD analysis project Ga0308156, IMG submission 201041) | Phyllosphere microbial communities from UC Gill Tract Community Farm, Albany, California, United States - DLSL A.R2 | ecosystem: Host-associated > Plants > Phyllosphere > Unclassified | place... | reverse complement strand
ATATTATTGCGGCGAGTATTTTAACAATGTGAGTTCGACATAAAAATAGAGCTAGTTAACTGAAATTGTAATTACAAAGTGGCTTTAGCCGAGTTTATCGTAGGTTTCGGCTAAAGCCGATCTTCATGCTTATAGGGTAAAATGGGCTAAAGCCCCATTTCTATTGATATTTGAATAATATAGTTACACCGAACTCACGTTAAATATAAAGACTACCGCTGAAACAGCGTCTTCTACCCTAGCCCGGATCGCAGCGGTTACCCCACAGCAAGCAGAAGGAAAGAGAGGGACTTTGCAGAGGAAGCGTCGGCGCGAGGAGTAGTAGCGGAGAGCCGGATTAAGCTCCTGAGGAAATTGAGTTTGGGCTTGGGAGTGTCTGAGAGTTGGAGAGTTTGAGGGTTGGCGAATTGAGGGTTATTATTGGGTTGATATCCATACTAAAGTGGGAAATGGTGGATGTTTTTGACCTTATTCATGCTTTGATTGATGAAGACCTTATTTTTACATTTATGGATTGGATGCTTATTAAATCAGGATGGTCTCTTCTTTTCTTCAAAATATATTATTAAATTTGGATATGAGTTTTGGAAAAGATTTATTAAGGAAAATCAAGAGCGCTGAGCTTCCGGGAGAGCATGCTCACGGAGTTTTTTCGCCGCCCTACCGTCCTGTGTTTACGTATGAAGAGGTTTTAACAAAAAATCCGAAGTTTGCTGCGGTAAATATTGTTCTTTATCTCAAAAATGATGAGTGGCATTTTCCGCTGATTCAGAGGACCATCAACGAGCATGACCGTCACAGCGGGCAAATTTCCCTGCCGGGCGGAAAACGTGAGGAAATGGACAGGGACTTCGCTGAAACTGCTGTACGGGAGACATCTGAGGAAATCGGCATTGAAAAACATTATGTAAGAGTCATACGGGATATGTCTCCGATCTATATTCCGCCGAGTAATTTTTATGTGTATCCTTATATATCATACACTAAAAAAAATCCGGCATTTATTCTTCAGCAGACGGAAGCGGTGGAAGTGATCGAATTTCCGATTACCTGTTTTTTAAATCTTCCCGACGAACCTGAAATCATGTCGCTGCCGACTGCAGGGGGAAAAGAAGTGCCTGTGATCAATTTCAACGGATATATTATCTGGGGCGCAACAGCAATGATATTAAGTGAATTCAGTCAGTTGCTGAAAAAAATGTAACTTTGCACCACTGTGTTTAATTGAAGATGGCGAAGAAAAATATTTTCACCGACGCGTTCGGAACCCCCTATTTTTTAAAAAGGATAATCATTTTTATATTGGGAATTGTCTCTTACCGGAGATTCAATGGCTTTAACAAACTGAAAATTACGGGTACCGAGCATCTTGTGGATCTTCCGGATTCCAATGTTTTGTTTGTGTCTAACCATCAGACGTATTTTGCGGATGTTGCTGCGATGTACCATGCGTTCTGTTCTGTGAACAACGGTTATCTGAATACGATAAAAAACCCTATTTACCTGCTGAATCCGAAAATCGACTTCTATTATGTGGCGGCGGAAGAGACGATGAATAAAGGAATTCTGCCGAAAATATTTAAAATAGCGGGCGCCGTTACGGTAAAGCGGACCTGGAGGGCCGAAGGTAAAAATGTGAACCGACTGGTCGATATGAGCGAAGTAGACAATATCATGAAAGCGCTTGATAACGGCTGGGTAGCTACATTTCCGCAGGGAACGACTTCAGCCTTCGCACAGGGAAGAAGGGGAACGGCAAAGCTGGTTAAAAATCAACGTCCCATTGTGATTCCTATAAAAATCAACGGTTTCCGCAGGGCTTTTGATAAAAAGGGTCTTCGTGTAAAAGTAACGGGTGTAAAACCGACGATGGAATTTAAACCGCCGCTTGATATTGATTATGATAAAGAAAATGCGCAGGAAATTTTACATAAAATCATGACTGCCATCGAGCAAACCGAGGATTTTAACCTACTACACCAATATGATGAAGAATTAAAAGCTAAAAAATCGGAACAAAAAGATTCAGGTCATTAAAGCAGAACATTATGAAAAGAATATTAGGAATCTTATTCGCCATCATAGTATTAATATCGTGTAACAGCCAAAAAGTGTATTCGGATTTCGATATCAGCTATTCTAAAAGCGGAGGCTATGCACCAATTTATGAAAATCTTCTGATCAAGGGAACCAATGCCCATTATTCTTTTGAAGGACAGGGAAAAAAGATAAAACAGAATTTCAAGGTTTCGTATGAAGATCTAAAGAAGCTGGATAACATCCTTTCAGAAAACAATTTCAGAAGAATAGAGGAAGATCACAAGAAAATCTACGATTTTATATCGACTTCGATCAATATAAAGCAAGGACCCTATTCGGGAAGTAAAACGGATGCCAGTGGTATCATGCCTAGGTACATGAACAACTGGACAAACGTTACCAATGCTTTCCAGGAGATCATCAATACTAATGTAAAAAAACAGTAATATAAATTGAGAACCCATTTCATCGCGATCGGCGGAAGTGCCATGCACAATCTTGCCATTGCATTAAAGGATAAAGGATATCACGTTACCGGTTCGGATGATGCTATTTTTGAACCGTCAAGATCAAGGCTTGAAAAGAAAGGAATTCTGCCTGAAGAACTCGGCTGGTTTCCTGAAAAAATCACGTCTGACCTTGATGCCGTAATTCTTGGGATGCACGCTCACCAGGACAATCCTGAACTGGCCAGAGCTAAAGAATTAGGATTAAAAATATATTCCTACCCTGAGTTTTTATACGAGCAGTCTAAAAATAAAACAAGAGTGGTCATCGCCGGTTCACACGGGAAGACAACGATTACTTCCATGATTCTTCATGTCCTGAATTTTCATCGGAAAGAAGTAGATTATATGGTGGGCGCTCAGCTTGAAGGCTTCGACTGTATGGTAAAATTGACCGGGGATAACGATTTTATGGTGCTGGAAGGTGATGAATACCTCTCCTCCCCCATTGACCTGCGTTCAAAATTTTTGCTGTATCAGCCGAATATTGCTTTATTGAGCGGAATCGCCTGGGATCATATTAATGTGTTTAAGACTTTCGACGATTATGTGGAGCAGTTCAGAAAATTTGTAGCAAGCATTACGCCCGGAGGAATTCTTGTGTATAATGAAGAAGATCCCGAAGTGGTAAAAGTCGTGGATAATGCCGAAAACTATTTCAGAAAAATCCCATATAAAACTCCGGAATACGAAATTATAAACGGAACGGTACATCTGAAAACAGAGATGGGTGATATCCCGCTGTCGGTATTTGGCACTCACAACCTTCTCAACCTTGAAGGAGCAAGGCATATCTGCCAGCATTTAGGGATCATGGATGAAGATTTTTACGAGGCTATTATGAGTTTCAAAGGAGCTTCAAAACGTCTGGAGAAGGTAGATAGAGAAGACCAGGGAACGCTTTATAAAGATTTTGCCCACGCGCCGAGTAAAGTGAAAGCTGCCGTAAAAGCGTTCACCGAACAGTTTAAAAATAAAAAGACGCACGGTTTTCTGGAGCTTCATACGTACTCCAGCCTTAATCCTGTGTTTCTGGAACAGTATGATCACGCCATGGACGGACTGAACGAGGCTGTCGTTTTCTATTCGGAAGATGCATTAAAGATCAAAAGAATGGAGCCAATCTCACCGGATCTTATCAGGGCCAAATTTAAAAATGAAAATTTAAAGGTCTTTACCAATGCAGAGGAACTTCATGCCTACTGGAATACGCTGGATAAAACCGACGGAGTTTATCTGATGATGAGCTCAGGTAATTTTGGCGGACTTGACCTTACGAAATAACAAATTGACATAAAGTAAAAACTCCTTTCGGTCTGCACCGAAAGGAGTTTTTGTTTTAATTGATTCTTTTATAAAAACGTCTGAGAACATCTGTGATACCGTCCCCGTCAAAATCCTGAGTACGGTCTTCTACAGCCATATCGGTTTGGCTCAGCTTGGTTACGAAATACGGATAATTTTCTTCTCCTTCAAACCAGAATTTACCATTGCCTTTATCATATGTATACTTCCTGTTGACAGCATCTGTTTTTACACACCCGCTATTGCTTTGTGCAAAGGAAATGGAAACAACATGGGAAGGCGTAAATTCATGTGTACTCATTTTCTCACATTCGGTAGAGAAATAGGTCTGGACCTGCTGATTTGTGGAACGGTAGATCTGAGCCTTTTCGATGTACCACTTTCCGATTATTGAAGCTTTATTGCCTGCGTTCTGATCTTCTTCATTCCCGTTGCAGGAAATGATAGAAAACAGGACAACCGATAAGATTATTTTATTCATGATTATCTACACTACTTTTAGTGAGTGCAAATATAATGAATTCGTAATGCTTTATCTGATTCAAGCCGGATTTTTCAGCCTAAATATCTGCAACCGCATTCAGCATTTTTTTTTCCCAGGACGGATCTTTAGGATCAAAAAACAATCTCTTTCCGGTATCCAGAGAACGTACGGCATTCATTTCATCTTCTGTTAATTCAAAATCAAAAACATTGAAGTTCTCTTCTATTCTTGAAGGAGTCACAGATTTAGGAATCACACAGAAACCTTCCTGAAGGTGCCATCTTAAAATAACCTGAGCCACTGTTTTTCCGTATTTTTCACCGATAGCTTTTAATTGCTCGTTGTCTAATAAACCTGCGTTTCCATTTCCCAGCGGACTCCATGGCTGCGTTACAATATTGTTTTCCCTGTTGTACACCTGAAGTTCTTTTTGTTGGAAAATCGGGTGCAGTTCGATCTGATTGATTACCGGCAGTAATTTTGAATTCGCCTTTAATTCTTCCATTTTTTCTATGGGGAAATTACACACGCCGATCGCTTTGATTTTCCCTTCTTCATACAGTTCTTCCATGGCTTTCCATGCTCCCGTAAAATCGGAATACGGCCAATGAATAAGATACATATCCAGATAATCCAGCTGTAAGCGGTCTAAAGTTCTCTGAAAAGCGGCTTTTGCTTTTTCATACGACGTATCCTGAACCCAGAGTTTTGAGGTGATAAACAATTGTTCCCTGTCGATTCCGCTATTTCTGATGGCATTTCCGACCGCTGTTTCATTCTGATAGATAGCGGCTGTATCGATCATTCGGTAACCTGTTTCAATGGCTTTTTTAACAGCATCTTCGCATTGTTTTAAATCTTCCATCTGCCATACTCCAAAACCTAAGGCTGGGATATCGACTCCATTGTTCAGCGTTATGACAGGCTGCCCTGTGTATGTTTTCTGTTGCATAATTGTTAAGTATATATTTTTTATTTTTAATTAAAATTAAATTTCCTTGCCCATCATCTGCCTGAATAATCCTTTGATGTGATTGATCTCATTGTGATAATTCGTTTTCTTCCGGCAGCCGAAATACAGGGTGTTTTTCAATATTTTATCGCCTTCCCAGATCAGCTGTATTTCGCCGTTTTCAATTTCATTTTTACAGAGAAAATCGGGAACAACGGCCAATCCGGTTCCGCTTTTCAGACACCGGACAATCGAATTCAGGTTCGGAACAATATAATTCGGGCGGAAATCAGGTTTATGACCGAAATTCAGGATCCAGAACTGGAAAAGATGTTCCATATCGCCGGCCGTTCCGTACCACTTTTCGTTTCTGAGCCATTCTTCCACATATTCAGGACCTTTGCCTGAAGTCTCTTCAAATTCGCTCACATCAACATTTTTACCTCCAACCAGAATAATCTGCTCTGAAGAAAATGCTTCATGCTCTATATTCGCTGAAGTTCCTTTTTTCGGAGTGATGATTAAATCTAAAATTCCCTTATCCAATTGGTCCAGCATTTCCCGGTATTCGCCGAAACTGATAATAAGATTAAAAGGCAGGCTGGAAACATACTGCTCCAATGTCGTCTGAAAAGTTTCAAAACACATGCCGACACTGATCGTGGGGGCAAGTTTTTCAGTAGATTTCTGGAAATTTTTTTCAGCTTCTTCCAGTTTTGATAAGGGTTCTGAAATCGCATTAAACAAAACTTTTCCGCGTTCGGTAGGAATCATTCTTCGCCCTGTCCTGTCAAACAACTTATATCCGACATAGGCTTCCAGGGAACTGAGATGCAGGCTAACCCCTGGCTGAGAAATAAACAACGTGTCCGCAGCTTCAGTCAGGGTTCCCGTTTTATAGATCGCCTTAAAAGTTCTGTACCATTCCAAATTAACCATAGGTATTACTTTTATGATGCAAATCTATTTAAATAATTACAATAATGATATTTTAAACATCAATGAAAGCAATAAACTTCGTCTATGTATTAAATAAAATATTGATAACCAATTTATTATATTTAATATCATTTAAATAATACTTAGCTATAATTTTTATTATTTTTCTTATACAAAACGCCGTTTTAACTTTGCACCAACAAAATTCAATCTTATGAAAATTAAAAAAGTGCTGATCATTAATGGCGGACAAAATTTCGGTCATTCAGGTGGAAAATACAATGCTACGATTGCAGAAAATACCCTGCAGGTTTTAAAAGATTTCAAAAATCTGGAAGTAAAAATCACAAACATTAGCGAAGGGTATGATAAAGATGAAGAAGTAAAAAAATTCGTCTGGGCAGATTATATTATCTATCATACTCCGATCTGGTGGTTTCAGCTCCCGAATGGATTCAAAAAATATATTGACGAAGTGTTTACGGCCGGTCATGCCAAAGGAATTTACATGAGCGACGGAAGAACATCCGACAATCCGAAAATCAATTATGGGACCGGCGGAATGCTGGGCGGAAGGAAATACATGGTCACCACAAGCTGGAATGCGCCGGAAACAGCCTTCACGCTTCCCGGTGAATTCTTTAACGAGACCAGTGTAGACAACGGTCCATTGTTTGGCTTTCACAGAATGAATGCTTTTGTCTCTCTGGAAAAGATGGAGAGCTTCCACTTCCATGATGTGGAGAAAAATGCAGATGTTGAGCGCGATATGAAGAGGTACCGCGAACATCTTGTCAACGTTTTTGAAAAAGAATTAAAACCTGAATTAGTCTAATGAAAATTTATCTTACAGCAGTTATCAAAGCAAAAGAAGAATACAGATCAGAAGTTCTGAAGGTGCTTCAGAATATGGTAAAACAAACGGTACAGGAAGAGGCCAATGAACTGTATGCCCTCCACCAGGGACTTGAAGATAAAAATCAGTTTGTTTTCTACGAGATCTGGAAAAGTGAAGAAGGCCTGGCGGAACACAACAGCCAGCCCTACATTAAAGCTTTCGGCGCTTTGATTGATGAAAAACTTCAGGAAAGGCCACAGATTTACATTACCCAAAAAATCTAACCTGCGGGTTTACCGGGTTTGGTGCGAAAATTTCATTTTAAATTTAAATAGCATACTTATGAATTGCCTAAAATGGATGAGTTTTTTATTAATAATGATCACAATGAATACTTTATCGGCCCAACAAAAAGAATCCTGCAGATATGTTAAAACGCCATCGGGTTATCTGATGGTACTGCGGCAGGGAGACGATGTGCTTTCCCATATTGAAGATCTGGCAAAAGCTGAAAACATCCCTTCTGCCAGCTTTACGGGAATCGGCTTCGCTGCTGACGTTACTTTTGGCTTTTATGATTTCGAAGCTAAGAAATTCAACCCAAAAACCTTTACAAAAGTTGAAATGGGAAGTCTTACAGGATCTATTGCCTGGAATGCGGACGGCCCTTCCATTCATGTGCATGGCGTAGCTACTGATGAAAAATTCAATGCATACGGAGGGCATATTTTATCCATGCATGTCGGAACCGGATCCATGGAGATCTATGTTACCGTAAATGACAAAAAATTACAAAGAAAAATAGAGCAGCCGCTGAATGCAAATGTCTTGCAGCTCAATTGTCTGAAATAAAAAAAAGCTTTTCTACTGCACAGAAAAGCTCTTTTTGATCCATTACTTACCGATGGGCATGTGGGTAGAAATGGCCATCCTGTTCCACATATTGATGACAATGGCTGCCATAATAATATCAGCCATCTGACGGTCATCAAAAAAGTTTTTTGCTTTCCGGTACGTTTCTTCTGAAAGTCCTTTTTGGGTTATTAAAGTAATTTCCTCGGTGATTTCCAGAATAACCTGTTCCTCTTCGGTGTATAGTTCTCTGGCATCTCTCCACCCATTCAGCAAAAAAATGCGCTGCGGGGTTTCACCGTATTTGATGGCATCTTTCGTGTGCATATTGATGCAGAATGCACATCCGTTGATCTGTGAAGCTCTGATTTTAATCAATTCCCTCTGGATAGGCGTTAAAAAACTGTTCTGAAGCGCTGCTTCCATTCCGATTCCGGCTTTGTAAGCGGCAACATTTGTCGTTGCCATGTCAAATCTTGTACTCATAATATTTTGTTTTAAATTTCTGAGACAAAGTTCCGGCTTACGGATGCTAAAAATCTTAAACTGGTTTAAGAACGTAATTTTGCCCTGATTTCGCTTAAATATTCCGGAGTAAACCCCAAAAACGAAGCAATCAGATATTGTGGAATTCTTTGGATAAACCACGGATACCGGGTACTGAAATGCACGTACAGCTCTTCCCTGGAGAACTCGTACAGATAGCGTATTCTTCTTTCTGCCGCTGCATAAGCTCTCTGGTAGATCATTCGGAAATACCGCTCCATCACCGGATGGTTTTCCAGTAATTTTTCCTGTCCATAAAAATCTATGCTGAGGACCGTCGACTTCTCAACCGCCTGAATAGAGAAATTTGATTTCATTTGTCTTTCGTAAGCAAATGTATCGGTGATCCACCAGTTTTCAATGGCAAATTCCGTAGTCTGCTCGATCCCTTTTTCGTTGATAAAAAACTTCCTGAGACATCCTTTTTCAACAAAGAACATAGATCTGCAAATTTCACCTTCAGCCATCAGATCCTGTTTTTTCTTGACATCCACCACCTGAAAATAGGAAATAATGGAAGCAAACTCATCGTCATTCAGGGTGATAAATTTATCCAGATGCTGCTTAAAAGTTTCCATTTATAAAAATTGTATAGCCAAACTTAACTTTATTTTTTTAGTTTTACAATGACAAAACAAGAGATCATGGAAATCGTAGTCAAAATTTTAGTTGCAGCCGTAGCCATCGAGCACCTTTATATCCTCTGGATGGAAATGTTTGCCTGGGAAACCAAAGGAAAAGAAGTTTTTAAAGCAGCATTGCCCGCCGACCTGTTTAAGCCGACCAAAGGATTGGCCGCCAACCAGGGACTTTACAACGGATTCTTAGCTGCAGGACTGATCTGGTCTTTCTTCATTAAAGATCCGAAATGGCAGACCAACATCGCATTATTTTTTCTCGGTTGTGTTGCGGTAGCCGGAATTTACGGAGCTGTTTCGGCTACGAAAAAGATATTTTTCGTACAGGCTTTACCGGCCATCTTAGGGATTATTGCGGTACTTTTGAAATAAATTCCCCACCCGGATTTTTTTCAGGAGCTTTTTCCCGCTTTCTGCTGTATCTTTTTTTGCCGGGCTTTTCCCGCTCCAAAAAAAGGATGCCGCGGCAATCGGGGCTAAAATATTCGACAATGGTACAACTATCTGTCAAAATATAAACGATTTACAAAAAGATCACAGCATCTTCGGGTCAATTACTTTAAAACTTCATTCAGCTTCCTCTTCATCTCGCCTGCCTTCAGTACTCCTTCATGATAATCGACCAGGTTGTGATTCTTATCTAACATGATCCACAACGGATACATCGGCCGGTTTTTATTTTTAGATAAAGCCAGCGCCAGCTCATGAATCCCGGAATTTCCGTTGGAGATATAATTAAATTCCCTTTCCCGGAAGATTATTTTTTCCATCGTTTTCTCTGCTTCAAAATGGATAAAATAAAAATTTTCATTCATCAAACGAACCAGGTCTTTGTCTTTATTCAATTCAAAAGATTCAATTTTACAGACCGAACACCAGTCTGTATATAAATGAATGATAACCGGTCTGCGATTTTGCTTCTGCAGGATTTCCAGATCCGGAAAAGTAACTGTTTTAAGCTGCGAAAAACAAAAAAGCGGCCACCACATCACAAACACAAACACTGACTTTTTCATTTCAGAATATATTTTATCCCCAGGAATCCCCTGATTTTCTGCATCGGTGCATATCCGTAAGTCGTATCAAAAGTGTAATGATTCGGATTCCCCACAGGATCATTTACATACCGGTCAAAAGGATCGAAAGGACGCATTAAAGGATCTTTCGGCGTAAAATTGAACAGGTTTTTGATTCCGCCATAGATTTCAAATCCCGACTTAAAACTTTTCGAAACCTGAATATTCGTCAGTGTATAAAAAGGTGAATACTCCGGGCGATAGTCATCCGGTAAAACCGGCAATCTCATCGGTCCGTAAAACTGTCCCGTAAAATCTACGGTCAGGTGATTCGCAAACCGGTAGGTAAAACTGTACGTTCCGCTCCACTTCGGGGCGTGCAGCTGCTGCGATTTTTGGCGTTCGTCATCAAATTTCTGATAAACATCAAGATAGGTGACGCCCAGATTGACGCTTAACGGAAAATCAAAACTATAATCTACATTCAGAGAAATACCTCTCGAAATCCCGTAACCATGCAGATTGTCATAAATGATCTTCCCGGGGTCGGCATCAAAATCCCCGACTATTTTATTACTGAAGTAGGTATAAAAAGCGGAAGCATCTAAACCGATCATATTCTTGCCCGCAGGTATCTTCCAGATGTAATTCACATTTCCGTTGACGGATTTTTCAGGCTTTAAGCGGGACTGGATAACCACTTCTCTCGAACCGGTGAGCGCCGCATGATCTTCTGTAAATAAATTCACCACCCGGAAACCTGCCCCGAAATTAAACCGCAGCGTGTGATAAGGATTTGGAGAAAATTTCCACGCAAAACGCGGAGAATGGATACCATGATGAATCCTGTCATAATCAAAACGGTAACCCAGCAACACTGTATTTTTTTCGCCAATCTCCCATTGATCCTGAATAAACATTCCAAAAACCGGTGATTTCATCGGCGCATTGGAAACACCGTCAGAAGCTAAGGTACCCGGCGTATTATCATCATAAAAAGTTCTTTTAAAAGCAATTCCTGCCATCAGGTCATGATTCCCGAATTTTCTGTCCCAATAAGTCTGTGTAAAAATAACTTTCTGCGTAGCCATAAAAGGATTCGTTCCGTAATATGAGTTCTGATCATGAAAATTATACGAAAACTGTGTGAGGATATCCTCTTTTAACGGCCATTGGTAGACTCCGAAAGCCTCTACCCTGTTCGTATAGATACTTTCACCATAAATCCTGTCGCTTCCCCTGAACGATTTGTTCCATTGCATTTCTCCTCCGAAACGGTCTTCATATAAATACCTCAGGGCAAAGCTGGCATGGCGGTTTTCCTTTCGTCTGAAATTCCACTTATTGAAAACGGAAATTCTGTTTTGCAGGGCACCATCTGTAAAATTGTCATTATTTTCATCCAATTTCTTTTCAAAGCTGAAGTAATTAAGGCTTAATAAGGAAGCTATATTTTTACCTACCTTAAATTTGGTTGAAAGATCGACATTATTTTCACTCCAGGTCGTGGTTATGAGATCTACACTCAGTTTAGGAGCTGTCAGCGCATTTTTGGTAATGATGTTAATGACGCCGCCCATGGCTTCCGAGCCATAAACAGAAGATGCAGGCCCCTTTACCACCTCGATCCGGTCTACTAGGCTATTAGGAATTCCGCTCAGTCCGTACACTGTGGAAAGGGAGCTCACGATCGGCATCCCGTCGATGAGAACCATCGTGTACGGCCCTTCCAATCCGTTGATATGAATGTCGCCCGTATTGCAGACCGAACAGTTCAATTGAGGTTTTACGCCGTTAATCATTGAAATAGCTTCAAAAATATTCGGAGTCGGGTTTTTCTGGAAAAATTTCTGGCTGTAAATTTCTACCGCAACAGGGCTTTTTGATCTGCTGACAGGCTTTAAAGTTCCGGTCATGACGACATCGTCGATATTCTTTGTTTTGATGGTATGCGGAACAAGTTCTACCGAATCCTTTTCGTGAGAAGATTTTACCTCCAGAGTATCATTATTTTGAGACAGGCACCAAACCGGAAAGAAAACCGAAAAGAATATAATTTGTTTCATGAAATCTAAATTGTTAGACAAAGCTAACAATTATTTTTTAATAACAAAACTCCAATACAATTTTGTTATTAATTCAATTCATGAAAAAGTATTACATTTGAGAAACTACATATAAAGTAAAATGCGATATCATCAGTCGGGAAATATTCCCCAAAAAAGACATACGATTTTTAAATCTCCTGAAGATAAATTTTACTATGAACAGCTTTTCGGGACGGAAGGCTTTCATGGAATTTCTTCACTACTGTACCATATTCACCGCCCTACCCAGATCAAATCGATCGGTGTAGCAAAAGATGTAACGCCTAAAATTGCTGTTGATAAAAACGTAACGCCAAGGATGTTCAAGGGCATGAATGTAACTCCCGAAGATGACTTCCTGGACAGCAGAAAGTTCCTTATGGTCAACAATGATCTTAAAATGGGACTTTCCAAGCCAAGAAAATCAATGGATTATTTTTATAAAAATGCGGAATGCGACGAACTTCTGTTTGTTCATCACGGAAGCGGAACACTCAAAACTTTTGTAGGAGATCTTGAATTTTTTGTAGGCGACTATTTAATCATTCCCCGGGGAACCATTTATCACGTAGAATTAAAATCTGATGATACGGTTTTCTTCGTACTGGAAAGCCATTCGCCCATTTACACTCCGAAAAGGTACAGAAACGAATTTGGTCAGCTGCTTGAACATTCGCCGTTCTGCGAAAGAGATATTGTTGCCCCGACTTTTGTTGAACCTAAAGATGAAAAGGGTGAATTTTTAATAAAGGTAAAAAAAGAAAACCAGATCACGGATTTCATCTATGCCACGCATCCTTTTGATGTCGTAGGCTGGGACGGTTATTTTTATCCTTATAAATTCAATATCAAGAACTTTGAGCCGATCACGGGAAGAATTCACCAACCCCCGCCGGTACACCAGAATTTCGAGGGGCACAATTTCGTAGTATGCTCGTTCTGCGCCAGAATGTACGATTACCATCCAATGGCGATTCCAGCGCCGTACAACCACTCGAATATAGATTCTGATGAAGTATTATTTTACACCGAAGGAGATTTCATGAGCCGAAACCACATTGATCTTATGGATTTTACGCTTCACCCGGGAGGAATTGTTCACGGACCACATCCCGGAGCCATGGAAAGAAGTATCGGGAAAAAATTCACTGAAGAATATGCGGTTATGGTTGACCCTTTCCGTCCTTTAAAAATAACGGAAGAAGCATTGAAAGTTGAAGATCCTTCATATAAAACTTCGTGGCTTGAAGAACAGGACAAAACTATGGAAGACCGTTCGCAGGAATAAGTTTTCTCATTAAAATAATAAACCGGATCTGATGCATCCGGTTTTTTTTGGCTGATTTTTAAACGAACATGATAAAAATCTTTACGTATTTGGACTTAATAAAAACAATATAAACTATCTTTAAGTCAGAGAAAAAATATATAAAAATTTCAGTATGTATAATTATATCAGTGCAGAAGAAGCAATTTATACCATCAAAAGCGGAAACCGTGTATTTTTCCATGGGAGCGCATGTACGCCCAACCACCTGATAGACGAGCTGGCAAGACAGTCTCACCGTCTGGAAAATGTGGAAATGGTTTCCATTACCCAGCAGGGAAATGTTGAAATTGCCAAACCTCAGTATAAAGATAAATTTTTCGTCAATTCCCTATTTGTTTCCTCACCGGTAAGGGATGCTGTAAACTCCGACCGCGGAGATTTTGTTCCCGTTTTTTTAAGTGAAATCCCTATTCTTTTCAGGAAGAACATATTGCCGCTGGATGTGGCTTTAATTACAGTTTCACCACCGGACAAGCATGGTTTCTGCACTTTAGGGACTTCCGTAGACGTGGCAAGAGCAGCGGTAGACACGGCAAAACTCATTGTGGCTATTGTAAATCCGCTGATGCCGAGAACCCACGGTGACGGAATGATCCATATCAGCAGAATCAACAAGCTGGTGTGGCACGAAGAAGAGCTTCCGACCGTCGACTACGGTGCAAAAGTAGGCCCGGAAGAAATGGAGGTCGGAAAAAATGTGGCCGAATTAATAGACGACCGATCGACCCTTCAGATGGGTATCGGAACAATTCCCGATGCGGTTTTAAAATGCCTGGGAAATCATAAAGACCTTGGCGTCCACACGGAAATGCTGAGTGACGGCGTGGTTGATTTAATTCAAAATGATGTCATCAACAATAAATACAAAGGCTACAACGACAACAAAACGATTACAAGCTTCTGCTTCGGAACCCGAAAGCTGTACGATTATGTGGACGACAATACCGTATTCTCTTTTGATGATGTAAGCACCGTGAACTTCCCCATCAACATTATGCGGAATAAGAAGATGGTAGCCATCAATTCAGCTATTGAAATTGATCTTACCGGGCAGGTTTGTGCAGATTCTATCGGCACGATGCAGTACAGCGGAATCGGCGGACAAATGGATTTCATGAGAGGAGCCGCGCTGAGTGAAGACGGAAAACCGATCATTGCGATCACCTCCAGAACAAAAAAGGGCGTTTCCAGAATCGTACCTTACCTGAAACCTGGAGCCGGAGTCGTGACCACGAGAGGGCATATTCACTGGGTTGTTACCGAATACGGAACCGCTTATCTGTATGGTAAAAATCTGAAGCAAAGAGCCCAGGAACTGATCAGCATAGCACATCCCGATGACCGGGAAGTGCTGGAAAGAGCAGCATACGAGAGATTTAAACATTAAAAGATCCTGTATTTGAACCTTCCATCAGATGATTTTGTTAATTTTTAAATAAAACCAAATCCGCTGTTGTTTCAAGGTTAAAAAAATCAATTTTCATCCCGCATTTTTTTATTAAAACTTTAACTAACAAGTGTTTGTTTTCGATTTTAAAGGTTTCGCAGAATTTTGTAATTTGCATGCAATAATATAAAAGTAAAAATAGAAATATGTCAACACTTACATTTGCCGAAAAAATTGCTCAAGCAGAGAATTTCCTGCCGATTAACGGTACAGATTACATTGAGTTTTACGTAGGAAATGCAAAACAGGCTGCCCATTATTACAAAACCGCTTTCGGTTTTCAGTCTGTAGCATATGCCGGTCCTGAAACCGGAGTGAGAGATCGTGCTTCATACGTTCTTCAGCAGGGAAAAATCAGATTGGTGCTTACGACAGGATTAAATTCTGATTCGCCTATCAACGAACATGTAAAGAAGCATGGCGACGGTGTAAAAATTTTGGCACTTTGGGTGGATGACGCATACAAAGCATTCGAGGAAACAACCAAAAGAGGAGGCAAACCCTATCTGGAACCGGTAACCATAACCGATGAAAACGGAGAGGTAAGAATGTCCGGAATCTATACGTACGGCGAGACGGTACACATGTTCATCGAAAGAAAAAACTATACAGGACCTTTCATGCCGGGCTACGAAAAATGGGAAAGTGCTTACAATCCTGAAGAAGCGGGTCTTCTTTATGTAGACCATTGTGTAGGAAATGTAGACTGGAACAGAATGATCCCAACCGTAGAATGGTATGAAAAAGTAATGGGATTCGTAAACATTCTTTCCTTCGATGACAAACAGATCAATACGGAATATTCTGCGCTGATGTCTAAAGTAATGTCAAACGGAAACGGATACGCAAAATTCCCGATCAATGAACCTGCAGAAGGCAAAAGAAAATCGCAGGTAGAAGAATATCTTGATTTCTATGAAGGAGAAGGAGTACAGCATATTGCCGTGGCGACCAGAGATATTATCCACACGGTCACCGAATTAAAAAAACGCGGTGTTGAGTTCCTTTCCGCTCCACCAGAGGCTTATTACGATATGGTTCCTGAAAGAGTAGGACATATTGATGAAGATATTAAGAAACTTCAGGACTTAGGCATCCTTATTGATCATGATGAAGAAGGGTATTTATTGCAGATCTTCACAAAACCTGTAGAAGACCGCCCAACCCTATTCTTCGAGATCATTGAAAGACATGGTGCACAAAGCTTTGGCGCCGGAAATTTCAAAGCATTATTCGAAGCATTGGAAAGAGAACAGGAAAGAAGAGGAAATCTTTAAATTTAATAACAATATAAGTTTTGTCAGGATCGTGCATCCTGGCAAAACTTTTTTTTAAACACATCATTATGAGGAAAACATTTTTAGGAATTTTACTTGTCGGAGCCGTATTCGGAGTAAAAGCGCAGTACGGAACAATGGATATGATTCTCACGAGGCTTGAAGAAAAGTCCGGGGTCAATCAGAATCTCGAATCTGTAAATATTGACAACAAGAAATTTGTTTTCGTCAAAGATGAGGCAGACCACACGGAAAGGGATTTTATCGTCATCAAAGGAAACAAAGCCACTTACGTGGAAGTTTTCGACGATAAACAGACAGGACAAAGCAGTTCGAACGTATTTTCAGGAGATATCATCAGAAAAAACAACAGGATTTCTCTGAGAGCCGATATGCTAGAGAATAAAAAAATTCCCATCCCTCTCACCAAAAACTTACTTTTAACCAAACAGGACAATATTCTGTACCTGATTGACATCAATACCAAAGCGAGATGGATTGATGAAGAAGCCATTGCAAATGCTCAGGCTAAGGTCAAAAAGTAAATCTTTGACAAATTATTAAATCAATTATTTTCAACAAATCTCACTAAGCCGTATTTTAATGTAATAATTTAATATAGGCTTCATTTGTTCTAAAATTTAAACAAAATTAAATCAAAAATTATGAAATCATTTGTAGAATATTCCGCAGATTCAGACTTCTCTATACATAACATTCCTTTCGGTGTCGCAGTTTTTAATAAAGAATATATCGGGTGCTGTACCCGAATCGGGGATCAGATTGTTGATCTCGCTACACTTTACGACTATGGCTACTTTGAAGAAATCGAAGGTCTTATTGACAATGTCTTTGAAGCTTATACCTTAAACGAATTCATCGAACTTGGGAAACCGATCACCAATGCGGTCCGACTTAAAATCCAGGAACTTTTGCAGGAAGATTCCATTCTGTCCAAAGACGAAAAGACGATTGAAGAAGCATTTTACGATCTTGATAAAGTGAAAATGATGATGCCGGTACATATCCCGAATTACACGGATTTCTACAGCAGCATCGAACACGCCACCAATGTCGGAAAAATGTTCAGGGATCCCGCCAATGCTTTGTTGCCAAACTGGAAACATCTTCCTGTGGGATATCACGGAAGAGCTTCCTCAATCGTGGTTTCAGGAACGGAAATCAACCGTCCGAAAGGCCAGATGAAACCAGCAGACGTTGAAAAACCGATTTTCGGACCTTGCAAACAGTTGGATTTTGAACTGGAAATGGCATTTATCATCAACAAAAATACCGAGATGGGTGAAAGCATTTCTACAAAAGATGCTGAAGATGCGATCTTTGGAATGGTTGTTTTCAACGACTGGTCTGCTAGGGATATCCAGTCTTGGGAGTATGTTCCGCTGGGACCATTTTTAGCTAAAAATTTCGGATCTTCCGTTTCCCCATGGGTCGTTACCCTTGAAGCACTCGAACCATTCAGAACAGCTTCTCCACAACAGGATCCTGAAGTGCTGGATTATTTAAAATTTGAAGGCAATAAAAACTACGACATCAACCTCGAAGTCTACATCCAACCGGAAAACGGAGAGCAAAACCTCATCAGCGAAAGCAACTACAAACATATGTACTGGAACATGGCGCAGCAATTGGCCCATCACACCGTAAACGGATGTAATGTTGAAGTAGGCGACATGTACGCCAGCGGTACCATTTCCGGAAGCGATCCGAAATCTTTCGGCTCCATGCTCGAGCTTACCTGGAGAGGCGAAAATCCGATCACTTTAAGCAACGGCGAAGAAAGAAAATTCATCAATGACAATGATACCGTTACCATGAAAGCATGGGCTGAGAAAGAAGGCATAAGGGTCGGCTTCGGTGAAGTTTCCGGTAAAATTATTCCGACAAAATAGTAAATAGTAAACCCATAAGTCACAAAGAGATTTATCTTACAAGCGTTAGAGAAAAACACATTAGAATGAAATCTTTGATTTTTATTCTAATGTGACTAATGCGTTAAAACAATAATAATGAAAACACTTATTCCATCCGAGATAACTCCCGTACAGCTGCAGACTGTAATGCAGACGGCCATCTCGCCGCGACCGATTGCACTGGCTTCGACGGTTGATAAAGACGGGAACAGCAATTTATCGCCGTTCAGCTTTTTCAATATGTTCAGCACCCTACCTCCGATTTTGATCTTTTCACCATCGCGAAGAGTGCGTGACAACACCACAAAACATACCCTGGAAAACATTCTGGAAGTTCCTGAAGTAGTGATCGGAACCGTAAATTTCCCGATCGTACAGCAGATTTCATTAGCTTCTACAGAATATGGAGATGGCGTAAATGAATTCATTAAATCCGGACTCACCATGAGAGACGCCGATCTGGTAACACCTAAGCTGATTGAAGAGTCCCCTGTAAATTTTGAATGCAGGGTTCTCGAAGTAAAACCCCTTGGAGACCAGGGAGGTGCAGGAAATCTTGTCATTTGCGAAGTGCAGAAAATTCATATCAGGGAAGAATACCTGAATGAAGAAGGAAATCTCGATCAGGCCAAACTGGATATGGTGGCCAGGCTCGGGAGTAACTGGTATTCAAGAAATAACGAAAGTAATCTTTTTGAGGTGCCGAAACCGCTTGTCACAAAGGGAATCGGGTTTGATCTTCTTCCTGAGCAGGTAAAATTCAGCAAAGTGTTTACCGGAAATGACCTGGGAATGCTGGCCAATACAGAAGTTTTGCCTGAGGGTGACTTTCATGCAGATGAAACCGTTCATCGAAACGCCCAAAAACTACTGCTCGAAAGTAAAATTGAAGAAGCATGGAAAATTTTAACAATTAAGGAGTGAACATTTCACTCCTTTTTTTATCCTATGAATTTGAGTAATTGACCCTTTTAAACTTAATTTTCAGGAACATCATAAAACCATTTTCTCTTTCATAAACTGAATACATTTGTCCGTAGCATCCCCAAGATATCCTGGCAGTTCAGCATTGTCCCATGGTTCTCTGGCCCCAAAGGTGTGGTCGGCATTTTCGATCAGGTAGAGTTCAGAATTGGGATGCAGGAGATGAAGATGTTCGGCATTTTTCATGCTTACACTTTCATCATGGGTTCCGTGAATGATCAGAACATGAGCTTTAGCCATCTCAGTCGCACGTTCCACATCAAACCGGTGGATATCTTTTTCATAATCTTCATAAAACTGGTAATAATGAGGCATTTCCTGTTTTGTCCTTCCATTCGTCACATAATAAACACCTTCTTTTTGCCATTTTGCGAAAGCTTCATTTTTAGGAAAACGATCCAGCGTATCGACACTTGCCAGCGTGATCAGTCCGTTGATTCTCTCATCTTCATACGTTTTAATAATAGAAATCCCTCCTCCTCTGCTGTGTCCAATGAGCGTAATCTTGTGATCGTCAACCATTTCATTTGTAGTAAAATGATCGATTACTACCCCCAGGTCGGAAAGTTCTTTTGAATAATTATTATTCCCGAACGCTTCAAGATCGGCAAAATGACGCGGATCATCTACCGTCGTACCATTATGCGAAAAGTTGAACTTAACAAAGAAGAAACCTGCTTCCGCAAATTTTTCGCCCATTAAATTCCATGCGCCCCAGTCTTTATAGCCTTTATAACCATGAACGAAAATCACCAATGGCAACTTTCCTTCTTTTTCAGGATAGAAGGCATCAGCAAGAAATTCCCTGGTTTGCGGATTTGAAATAACAATATTTTCCTTTTTTATAATTCCCATATACTTTATTTTTTCTTCTGAAGCATAAAGACCTTTCATACTTCAGTTGTTTTTCCATCATTATTTTATACAGAATGGCAAGCTGAAAATTTATAATGATGAATTTAATTCTACTTAAAAATATTAAAAATAGAAATAAACACAAAGTAAAAACCTTATTTTTGCGGTATGTTGGATTTAAGAACGGTAACTGTAATGCGTTATATTCTGCCCCTTCGTGAGGGAGGCTCTCTTCCTGCGCTGGCAGAAGCGGATGATGATTTTAAATATGTCTTAAAATTCCGGGGTGCGGGTCACGGTGTTAAAATGCTGATTTCAGAATTGTTGGGAGGAAAGATTACAGAGGCTTTGGGATTACAAATTCCTGAGCTGGTTTTTGTCAATCTGGATGTCGATTTCGGAAGAACGGAAGCCGACGAAGAAATCCAGGATTTGCTGAAATTTTCTGAAGGACTGAATCTCGGCCTTCATTACCTCTCCGAATCAATTGCTTATGATCCAAGCGTGAAGATCGATCCGTTCCTGGCTTCAAAAATCGTCTGGCTGGATGCATTTATCACCAACATCGACCGTACTTTCAGGAACACGAATCTACTGATGTGGCACAAAGAGCTTTGGGTGATCGATAACGGAGCTTCTTTTTATTTCCACCACTCATGGGAAAATTTTGATACTGCGGCGAAAACGCCTTTCAAATATGTTAAAGACCATGTACTGCTTCCGCAGGCCACAAAATTGGATGAAGCCGACCAGTTTGCAAAAGAAGTGTTGAATGAGAATATTTTCAGGGAAATTGTAAACCTTATCCCTGAAGACTGGCTTCACTGGAATGATGCGGATGAAAGCCCTGAGCAGATTCGGGATATTTATTTTAATTTCCTGAAAACAAGACTCGAAAATTCTGAAATCTTTTTAAACGAAGCCAAAAATGCAAGAGGATAAAATATATGAATACGCTGTGATAAGGCTGGTTCCCAAGGTTGAAAGAGAAGAATTTTTCAATATCGGGCTGGTGATGTTTTCCAAGAAAGAAAAATTTATCCGGGTCGCCTATTATTTATGTCCTGATAAATTTAAGCTGATGAGAAATAAGCTTGATTATGACGACATCATTCAGAATCTTGAAAGCTTTCAGAAAATTGCGAATGGCAATAAAGACGGCGGACCGATTGCACAACTGGAAATCCCAGAACGTTTCAGATGGCTTACCGCTGTCAGAAGTTCTGTGGTACAGACTTCCAGGCCTCATCCGGGAAAATCGAAAGATCTCGACAAAACTTTTGAAAAGCTTTTTGAAGAACTTATTCTTTAACTAAAATAAATTGAGGGGTTTGGTAGACTTTTTGAGGGGTTTGGGATAAAAAACTCAGCAAAATTTATTCTATGAAATTTTTTACAAACCATAAATTATTCAGCAGGTTTATGACGAACCTGTTTTTTGTTTTCTTTCTAAACCTTTCTTATTTCGGATATTCTCAGGATTTACCCGAAATAAAAATTCCTCCCAGCACGTTACTCCCTGAAAAAACAGCGTTTTCTGAAAATATTGTCTATAAGACCAATTCGGCCGGAAACCCTGTCAGTCTTGATATCTATCAGCCTAAAAATTCAGTTTCCGGTAAACTTCCGGTCGTTATTTACGTACACGGCGGAGCGTGGGCAAAAGGTGACAAAACAGTGAGAGCCAATAATTACATCGAAAGCTTTATTTTAAAACTTGTAGAAAAAAATATAGCCGTTATCAGCATAGAATATACATTGGTAAGCGATAAGATTCATTTCCCATTACCGGTTGAAGACACCAAAGATGCTGTAAGATGGGTACGCAAAAATGCAGAAAAATATAATTTTGACCCAGACAATATCGGATATTTCGGAGTATCATCCGGAGCACATCTGTCACTGCTTGCCGCGTATACGGGCGACAACGATTATCCCGGCAGCCCTGACCTGGCATTATATTCGGCCAAGGTGAATTATGTGGTGGATAATTTTGGTCCGACCGATCTTAACAAGCTCCTGCATACCCGTTTGGGTAAAGTTCCCGTGGCTATTGTCGGCTTATTCTTTAAGCCCATCGTAGAGATCAGGGAAAAGCTGGTTTACGGAATTTCAGGATACAGCATCAAAACAGAAAAAAGAAAAGCCATCGATTATCTTGAAACCGTCTCTCCAATTAATTACACGGAACACGGCGTTCCCACGTACATCCTGCACGGAAACAAAGATAAGGTTGCTCCCCTGAAACAATCTAAAAAACTCCTGAAGAAGCTAAAAAAAGAAAATATCGAAGCTACATTGGTCGAGGTAAAAGATGGCATACACGGTTTTGGAACAACCGACAAAGCCTACTTAGATCAGTTTACGGATGAAATGGTAAACTTTATCATTTCAAAAAAGAAGTAAACATCAATTCTAAATAAAAAGCCGATCTTTTCTCACCAGAAAGAGGATCGGCTTTTTGTATTCAATAACCTTAGCTATCCGTCACTTCATGAGTTTTTCTATCCTTTTAATCTCATTAAGCAGCAAAGGAAATGCAGGCTGTGCCATTCCCACATGATCGAAACCCTGAAGCTCGTATAACGTTGTTTCTTTGTGGCCTTTCAGCTTCATCATACGGGCCATGTAGGCATTCTCTTCATATCTTCCCAACAGTTCTTTTTCACGGTCGCCGGTAATCAGCAGTAATGGCGGAGCATCTGCTCTTATAAAATGAAGCGGTGCCATATCATCAATTCTGGCATCCAGTTCGTCGATTCCTTTTTCTTTTCTGGTGGTAAAATGAGAAATCATCTGCCCGCTAAAAGGAACAATTCCCGCCAGCTGATCGGCATCAATCCCGTATTTGCCGAGATACATTTTATTTAAACCCACCATGATCGCAAGGTAACCTCCGGCAGAATGACCTGAGATAAAAATCTTATTTTCATCGCCACCGTACTTTTTAATATTCCTGAAAACCCATGCTGTAGCCGCAGCTGCGTCTTCAATATATTTGGGTGCATTTACTTTTGGGGAAAGCCTGTAGTTGACCCCAATCACTGCAACCCCTTTATTCTTCAGAGCTTCGGGAATTTCTTTTTGTCCGCCTGTCAGGCCTCCTCCGTGAAACCAAATCACTGTCGGGAAGTTCTTCACATCTTTCGGAACATAGATATCCAGAACACATCTTTCATTGATGTACGCATCGGATACATTGGTTTTGCTGTCGTAATAATGGATATTTTGAATCGTATTGTACTCCTGCGAAAACAGCGTTGCGCTGCATAAAGTGATGACTAAAAATAAGAGAATCCTTTTCATTGTAAAACTTTTACGGCTAAGATACGAAATCTGTATTTTCCCGAAGATCGCATTGATTTTCCCAGATCAGAATAAAAGAAATCTGCTCAATCTCCAAAATCCGCGAGCGTAAAAAATACTCTCGCAGATCGTGCTGATCATGCGGATCAAACCACCCCGTCAAAAATTCTTCGGAATTTTCGCCACCCCTCCATGGGAGTGGAATTTTGACGGCGGTTAAGGATATTATGGTAATTATAGATGTTAAACACAAAGTACACAGATTTTACATATCAGAACAAAAAAAATCTGCTCAATCTCCAAAATCCGCGAGTGTAAAAAGAACTCCCGCAGATTGTGCAGATGACGCAAATTAGTATAAAATTTTAAAGGCTATCTGTAAGAAATTTAAATCTTCGTCAGTTTAGCATATTTTAAGATCAGATTCTTTTCGCCTTCGTGCTGGAATACGACTTTAGCTTTGATATTCTGCGGATCGGTACCATCCAGGAAAGTCACTTCCCCGACTCCGAAACGGTCGTGTCTTACTTTGTCGCCCACTTCAATATCCTGTGAAGAAGCACCGCTCGGGTTAATGATCTTGGCTGTGCTGACCGGCTTCAATTTTCTAGGTTCGGCAATAGGCTTCGAATCTCCGCTTCTTTCAATAGTTTTCTTTTCGACCTTTTTGAAACTTTTCATTTCAGAAGGATGTTCATCGAAAATATTTGATCTTAATCCTGCATTATTGATAAAGCGTTTTTCGATGGCCGGATTTACAAACTCGATATATTCATCATCAATTTCGCTTAAGAATCTTGAAGGTTCCGCATCGGTAATTTTCCCCCATTGGAAACGTGAAACCGCATACGAGAAAAAGGCCTGTTTTTCGGCTCTTGTTAAGGCCACATAGAACAAACGTCTTTCTTCTTCCAGATCCTCTCTTGTGGCAGAACTCATGAAGCTCGGGAAAAGGTTTTCTTCAAGTCCAACCAAATGAACAACCGGAAATTCAAGACCTTTTGAAAGGTGAATGGTCATCAATGAAACCATATCTTCTTCATTATTCTTATCCTGGGTATCTGCGGAAAGTGCGATATTTTCAAGGAAATTCGGCAGACTGGGATCTCCGTCTTCCAGCTGCATCTGCTCTTCGATAAATCCCTGCATCGAGTTCATCAATTCCTGAACGTTTTCCACACGGGAAATGCCTTCCGGCGTCTGGTCGTCTTTTAAAAACTTAATCAGGCCGCTTCGTTTAGCCACCTCCATGGCTACGCTGTAGGCGGTTTCGGTTTTCAGCAATACCTGGAAGGCTTTGATCATCGACCAGAAATCATTCAGTTTATTCAGAACCCCGTTATTAAGTCCTAAATGGGGAGAATACATGGGAAGATTATCCAGCACTTTCGAAACCGAGATATTCTGGCCATCGGCAAATACCACCAGCTTATTCTGGGTAGTCTCCCCGATTCCCCTTACCGGATAATTGATGATCCGCATTAACGCTTCCGAATCATTTTCATTGACCAAAAGCCTTAAATAAGCAATCAGATCTTTCACCTCTTTTCTCTGGTAAAAGGAAAGTCCGCCGTACACTTTGTACGGAATATTTTTTCTTCTCAAGGCATCTTCAAACGCACGCGTCTGGGAGTTGGTACGGTACAGAATGGCAAAATCGCTGTATTTCCTCTGCTCCCGATTCCGGGTTTCCCAGATGTTTCCTGCCACAAAGTTGGCCTCATCCGCATCGGAAAGAGAACGGTAGACTTTGATCTTCTCGCCTTCTTCGTTTTCACTGAAAACATTTTTTTTAAACTGCTGAAGGTTTTTGGCGATCACCACATTAGCGGCATTCACGATATTCTGGGTAGAACGGTAGTTTTGTTCGAGTGAAACCGTTACGGCATCGGGATAATCTTTTTTAAAATTTAAGATATTATAAATATTGGCCCCACGGAAAGAGTAAATCGATTGTGCATCGTCTCCCACGACACATATATTTTCAAACTTTGATGCCAACGCTTTTACAATAAGATACTGAGAGTGGTTGGTATCCTGGTACTCATCCACGAGGATATATCTGAACCGGTCCTGGTATTTGGCGAGCACCTCGGGAAACCGGGTCAATAATTCATTGGTTTTTAACAATAGATCATCGAAATCCATCGATCCGTTTTTGAAGCACTGCTCTACGTATCGCTGGTAGATCTGCCCGATAAATTTCATATTCGCCTTTTCATCCGCTTCCATGAGTTCGGGATTGGCGTAATACGCTTTTACGGTGATCAGGTTGTTTTTATAGGTGGAAATTCTTGCCTGAACTTTTTTAGGTTTATAAAGATCGGCATCGATATTCATGTCTTTAAGTACTTTCTTAATGACATTCAGGGCATCCTGCTGGTCATAGATGGTAAAGTTGGAAGGATATCCCAGGTAATGTGCCTCACTTCTCAGAATCCTGGCAAAAACCGAGTGGAAAGTTCCCATCCACAGACTTCTTGCATTGCTCTGGCCTACGACTTTGGCAATACGTTCTTTCATTTCTTTTGCGGCCTTGTTGGTAAAGGTTAAGGCTAAAATATTAAAAGGATCCACCCCATTGGTAATAAGATGGGCAATACGCATGGTAAGTACACGCGTTTTCCCGGATCCCGCTCCTGCGAGAACCATTAATGGCCCCTGTAGTGTGGTAACGGCTTCAAATTGTGATTCATTCAGTCCTTTCAGATAATCCTCCATGCGGCAAAAAATTTTGGGAACACAAAATTAGTGTATTATATGGAGAATTCAAACTTTGGCCCTGTGTTGTTTTTAGCAGAAACATTTTCCGGTCTTCCCGAAAGCTTGCCGCACCCTGCAGCAGGTTTTCGGGTAACCCCGAAAGGTTCCTGCACCTTGCAACAGACTTTCGGGAACTCCCGAAAAGTTGTTGCACCCTAGTAATTGATTTTCGGGAAGCCGGGAAAAGTTGTCGCAACCTAGCATGAAGTTTTCCCGGAAAGTTCAGTTTCTCCTTTTTTACATAAAAAAAACCGGCAGAATACTGCCGGTCCGTGTATGGAATTATTTTATATAATGTCTTATTCTTTCGACCATATGCCCCAGATCAAAGGGTTTAGCGATAAACTCATTCGCCCCCGCGTCGAGTGCCGACTGTTCAAGGCCGCGGCTTGCCGACATGATGAGAACGGGAATATCCTGAAAATTTTCGTGTGCTTTGATGAGTTTGCAGAAATCTCTTCCGTCTTCTCCGGACAGCCACATATCCATTAAAATAACATCAGGTTTCGTATCAGGATTGAGGGCACTGTACATTTCTGATCCTTTATAGAATTTAGCAACCTGAAATCCTTCAAAATCCAACATCATTTCAATAGAATCAACAATCGCGGGACTGTCATCCACTACCATAATTTTTGCAGCATTAGACATGGTAAAAACTTTTTATTTTTTATTCTTGGGGATTCTGAAGCAAAAATCAGACCCTTCTCCTTCCACGGAGGTCACAAAAATTTCACCGCCTGTTCTTTTTATAATTTCTGATGAGATATACAAGCCGAGACCGAGCCCCGGAAAAGTATAGTCTCTGGAGGCGCTGATGCGGTAATACTGATCAAAAACTTTCGACTGCTGATCTTCCGGAATTCCGATGCCAAAATCTTTTACATTAAACTGGGCATCATTACCGTTCAGACAGGAAGAAATATGTACCTGATCTGCTTCCGGTGAATATTTGATGGCATTGCTGATGAGATTGGCCATCACCTGAGAGATCCTGTGGCGGTCTGCAAAAACCTCGCCTACTTTATTGACCCTGCTTACAAAAAGTTTATGCCTTGAGGTCATCTGCTGCTCTTCCACCACTTCGTCTACCAGTTTATCGAAGTCGAAATAGGTTTCGTTCAGCTGAATCTGGCCTTTCTGTATTTTGGTAACATCCAGCAATTCACTGATGAGGCCTGTCAGCAGATCGATCTGGTAATCCATCCTTCTGGCGACTTCGGCATTTTTAGGGTCGCCGGCTTTCTCAAGATTTGTTTTGATGAATTGGGTATATAGTTTAAGGCTGGTCAACGGTGTTTTCAGTTCATGGCTGGCAATTCCGAGGAAATTATCTTTCTGTGTTTCGAGTTGCTTGAATTCATCAATGTCGGTAAAAGTTCCGGTCCATTGTTTTACTTCCCCGTTTTCAGAAAAATTGGGAATGGCTCTTCCCAGAAACCATCGGTAGTTCCCTTTCTGTTTAGGATCTTCAAGTTCATATTCCATCACGAAAGGGGTGTGCGTTTTCACACATTTTCGCCATAGTTTATCGACAGCATGAATTGTTTCTTTCTTCATCATGCTTTTTACAAGTTGCCTCTGGTTTTCATCTGCCGAGGAGCCTGTGTATTTGTACCAGCTGTCGTTCATGTAGGTAATTTCGCCATCGTTATCACACGTCCAGACAAACTGGGGCATCGAATCGGCAAGCTCCCGGAATTTCTCTTCCCGTTCCTGGATTTGTTTTTTGGCCAACACAAGATCGGTAACATCTACGGCCATATTGAGGATGGCATACACTTCTCCGTTCTGGTTCTTCAGAGGCTTGTAAGAAAAGTTGTAATAGAACGTCTGAAGCTTTCCGTCTACCACCAGATTTGCCGGGTCTTCTTTAGCAGCATACGTTTCACCGGTTTCAAATATATTTTTAAGGAGCCCTAAAAACGGCTGCCCCTCCAGCTCAGGAAGCGCTTCATGCAGCTTCATCCCGATTACCGAGTCGCTTTTACCCCAGGTTTTCAGCATTTTTTCATTGGCAAATTCAATATAAAAATCTTCTGTACGGTAAATCGCGATGGGATAATCGGATTTTTTAATGAGATTTTCAAACCGGTATTCACTGTCTTTTAATTTTTCCTCAGACAAAACCTGATCGGTAACTTCTGTTGCCACAATGCTTATTCCTATGATTTTCTTATCGTCATTGTGCACAGGGGCATAAATAAAATTAAAGAAATGCTCTTCATATTTACCGTATTTTTCAAGAAATACAGACCGTTTGTTACCTTTAAAAACCTCTCCGTTCTGGTAAACATTATTAAATATTTCTAAAAAGCCCTGTGAAGTAATTTCCGGAAGTACCTCAAACAGAGGTTTCCCGATAACGGAAGCATCTCTTCCCCAAAGCTCCAGCATCTGCGGGTTGGCATTATGGATCTGATAATTGTCGCCAATGAGAAGGGCTACAGCCACAGGTGCCTGGCTAAATAAAGTAATAAGAGAATCCTGAGAAACATTTTGCTCTAAAAAGCTTTTCATTCTTTATTGTTTTATTAGGTAAAAATAATTCATATTCCGAACAGAATAAAATTTAAGAATACCACATCAGATGGTATTTTAAATAAATATACAACTTTTAGCTCCAAAAAAAATTATGTTGACCGATTGTAACATTTAAAGTAAATTTGGCACTAATTGACAAAACAATTTCTACTTTATGAAAAAGCGACTTCTTTCAGTTGCTGCAGCGGCTTTCTTCGGAATGGCCCTTAATGCACAACAAATTAAATTTGAAGAGTATGACTTACCAAACGGTCTTCACGTAATCCTTCACCAGGACAATTCGGCACCGGTTGTAACGACAGGTGTTATGTACCACGTAGGTGCAAAAGATGAGGTAAAAGGAAGAACCGGTTTCGCCCACTTCTTCGAACACCTTTTATTTGAAGGAACACCCAATATCAAAAGAGGAGACTGGTTTAAAATAGTTTCTTCAAACGGAGGGCAAAATAACGCGAACACCACCAACGACAGAACGTACTATTACGAAACATTCCCATCGAATAACGAACAACTGGGACTTTGGATGGAAGCTGAAAGAATGCGTCACGCCGTTATCAACCAGGTTGGGGTAGACACACAAAGAGAGGTTGTGAAGGAAGAGAAAAGATTAAGAATGGACAACCAGCCTTACGGAAATCTTTTCACAACCATTCAGAAAAACCTATTTACCAACCACCCGTACAACTGGCCTACGATCGGTTCTATGGAAGATCTTAACTCTGCAAAACTGGAAGAATTCCAGGCTTTTTATAAAAAATATTATGTTCCGAACAACGCTACACTAGTGGTTGCAGGAGACATCAAACCGGAAGAAACCAAAAAATGGATCAAGGAATATTACGGAGGAATTCCGAAAGGAACGGTTTATCCTAAAAATTTCCCGAAAGATGCGCCTATCACTCAGGAAAAAGAGGTAACCGCAACGGATCCTAACATCCAGCTTCCTGCTTATGTTTTTGCATACAGAACGCCGGGTAATAAAGAAAAAGACGCTTATGTTTTAGATATGCTTTCTTCTTACCTGAGCAGCGGTAAATCTTCTGTTTTATACAAGAAATTGGTAGACCAGGAGAAAAAAGCATTGCAGGTAGCGGCTTTCAACCAGGGTCTTGAGGATTACGGGATCTTTGCTTTCTTCGCTATTCCTATGGGGCAGACTACGAAAGCAACCCTTCAGGCAGACATCGATGCAGAAATCAAAAAACTTCAGACCACATTAATCTCTGAAGAAGATTACCAGAAACTTCAGAATCAGTTTGAAAACCAGTTTGTAAATGCCAACTCCAGCATTCAGGGAATTGCTGCTTCACTGGCAACCAACCATGTTTTGATGGGAAACACCAATCTTATCAACAAAGAAATCGACATCTACAGATCGATCACAAGACAGGATCTTCAGAACGCTGCTAAAAAATATCTTAATTCCAACCAAAGAATAATCATCAATTACGTACCTGAGAAAAAGTAAATCGCTGATCCGGGTGATCCAAATTGATTATTAAAATTAAATTTTTACAAATGAAAAAGCAATTAACATATATAGCTGTAGCGTTTTTATTCGCAGGAACGATCTCAGCACAAAAAATTGACCTTAATGCAATGCCAAAACCGGGACCGACCCCTGCCATCAACATTGCAAAGCCAAAAACTTTCCAGATGAGCAATGGCCTTACGGTAATGGTTGTAGAAAACAACAAATTGCCAAGAGTAAGCGCCAGCCTTTCTATGGACAGACCTCCGTATTATGAAGGAAGCGTAGCGGGTGTAAGCGAGATCATGGCAGAACAGTTCGAAAACGGAACGACCAACATGAGCAAAGATGATTTCAACAAAAAAGTGGATTATCTTGGAGCCAACCTTGGTTTCTCTTCAAACGGAGCTTCTGCAAACACACTTTCGAAGTACTTCCCTGAGGTTTTAAATTTAATGGCTGATGCCATCATCAACCCTAAATTTTCCGCTAAGGAAATTGAAGACTCTAAGGAAAGAGCGATCGAAGGCCTGAAATCTGACGAGAAAAATGCATCTTCTATTGCATCAAGAGTTTCCAACGCTTTGATGTACGGTAAAAACACTTCCAGAGGAGAATTTGAAACGGTAGAATCTATCGGCAAAATCCAACTGGCTGACGTTCAGAATACCTATAAAAAATATTACGCTCCGGACAACGCTTATCTTGTGATCGTAGGAGACGTAAAATTCGACAAGGTAAAATCTATGGTGGAAAAGGCATTCGGAGGCTGGAAAAAAGCCAACACGCCGATCACGCCTCTTGAGCCGGCTGCCAATGTTACGGCTACGGAAATCGATGTGGTTGATGTTCCTTCGGCAGTACAGTCGGTGGTTTCCGTAAACAACCTGAATACATTGAAAATGAAGGACCCGAACTACTTCCCGGCAACGATTGCCAACTACATCCTTGGTGGTGGTGGTGAAGCCAGGCTTTTCATGAACCTTCGTGAGAAAAACGGATTTACTTACGGTGCTTATTCCAGCATGGTGGCAAGCAAGTACTCTCCACAGTTCTCGGCCAGCGCAAGTGTAAGAAACGAAGTAACGGATAAAGCGGTAAAAGAATTTATGAACGAACTTAATTCTATTTCTACCGTAAAGCCTGAAGAACTTGAAAATGCAAAAGCTAAGCTGAAAGGTGCGTTTATCATGTCTCTTGAGCAGCCTGCAACCATTGCAAGATTTGCAGTAAACCAAAAAGTTCAGGACCTTCCGGACGATTTCTATACCAATTATCTTAAATCGATCGATAAAGTAACGGCTGCCGATGTTTCAAGCGCGGTAAGCTCTACCATTTATCCTAACAAGAGCAGAGTTTTCATCGCGGGTAAAGCCTCTGACATTTCTGAAGGACTGGAAAAATTAGGTTACCCGGTAAAATACTACGATAAAGATGCAAATCCGGTAGCCAAACCGACCGCTCAGAAAGTAGACGCCAGCGTAACCGTAGCTTCTATCGCTGATAAATACATCAATGCTATCGGAGGAAAAGCCAATGTTGAAAAAATTTCTTCTTACACAGTGAACGCTTCAATGTCTATGCAGGGTCAGAATATCGATTTCAAAATCGTAAAAGCCCAGGGTGGAAAAGAACTTACTATGGTTACCGCTATGGGACAAGTGGTTCAGAAGCAGGTATTCGACGGCAAAACAGGATACTCTGAGCAAATGGGACAAAAAGTACCTATGAAAGCTGACGAGATTGCCGATAAACAAAAAAACACACAGCTTTTTGAAGAACTGGGATTTGCCAAGTCAGCAGATTACAAACTTGCAGGGATTGAAAAAATCGGTGGTGAAGATTCTTATGCCATTAAAGGAGGAGATACAACCTACTATTACAGCGTAAAAACCGGATTGAAAACCGGAGAAACCGAGACCATGAAAGCTCAGGGCCAGGAAATGACCGTCCCTACAGTATATTCGGATTATAAAGAGGTAGCCGGTGTGAAAATGCCTTACACCATCTCTATAAACCAAATGGGAATGGATATGACCATGAAAGTGAAATCTTACGAAGTAAATCAGGCGAAAGATGCCGATTTTAAATAAGACCTCCTTACTTGATAAAGAAAACGGCAACAAATGTTGCCGTTTTTTATTTTTATCAGATATTTGATCATATCTTTCTTTGCCGTTCGGTAAAAAAAGATTAAATTTGCCCATTCAAAAAGATATCAAATTAATGGATTCTATATTTATACTATTGATGGTTCTTATTATGATCGCCAGTATCCTTCTGGTAATCATTGTTATGGCTCAAAATCCAAAAGGAGGAGGCCTTTCCAGTACTTTTGGAGGTGCATCTTCCGCTCAGTTTGGGGTACAGAGAACCAACGACTTTATGGAAAAAGCAACATGGACTTTAGGAGCAACAATTATCGTTCTTATTCTTTTAAGTGTTGTTATTACAGGCAAACCTTCTGCAGCACCGGTACCGGTTCCTGCCTCTAAAGAAGCACCGGCTAAGCAATCTGCGGTACCAGCGAATACCACAGCGCCAGCTACAACCCCGGTTCAGACTCCTGCTCCGACCAAATAAGCAAATAATATTTTTACATAATGAAAAGCAACTCAGAATTGAGTTGCTTTTATATTTTATGATTGTAAATAATTACATCTGTTTATTATTCCTGAAAGAATTCCAGTAGTCGTCCTGCGGTTCGCCGAATAGACAATCTAAGAAGGAATCCAGGGACATTTTGTATAAAGTATGCGGATCAATATCTTTAAAGTCTGTTTTAAAAAAATCAGGATCCAAATGTATATTTTCCCGGTCGATCAATAAGATATTCTCGGGAGAATAAAAAGGATAATTAACAATATCCGTATTGGTTGTAATCAGTTTCTTTCCCGAGGCCAGCACTTCAAAGGTCCTGATCGTAAGTCCGTTCTGGAAGGGCTTATTGATATCTATAACCGACTTTGCTTTTTTATAAAAACCGATGATCTGATGATGATTCAGCTTCTCAAAACTTACTTTGGCTACATCAAATTGTTTTAAATTTTTATCAATGATCTTCTTTAGCCTGAAAGCTATTTTGCCCATGGCATAATAATAAAAATAAGAGGTAAGCCCAAGCCTGTCGGCCGTTTCACGGATTTTCTCCCCTACAATATACCGGTCTGTATGGGCACTGCCGATGAAAACCATATCGTACTCCAAAGGCTCGGATTTTTGATTCAGGTCTTTGTACTCGTCAAGATAAAATAAAGGCCGGAAACACATATTATAGACGACAGAATCATTATATTCGAAGGTATATTTCCTGTCAAAATACGGGAGATGGCTGATCAGGCAGGGATATTCTGTGATGGGATCAAAATTGTAATAGATCATTTCCATCTCAGGATTCTTTTCTCTGATATTTTCCAGGAAAAACGAAGGAGTTGCCTCGCCTTTGATCAGTAAAAAATAATCATACCGCTTATTCTCAATTTTGTTTAAAATATCGTTGTAATAAGCCTTTATTTTTAAATGATACCATCTTTTATTGAGACGGATGATCCCTTTGGAAATATTTGAATTGGAAGGCCTTTCATCATAAAAATCTACCTCAGCACCAAGCTCAGAGAGTCTTTTTGCTATGGCCTTTTCATAATTAAAAAAACTGACTGATAAGAAAAGTATTTTTTTGCCTTTTAAACCGATCATTGTAAAAGTCCTTTTACTTTCATTTCTTCCAGAGATTCCTTGAATTTCACATCCTGGATATTCTGCTGCAACACCCAGTTGGTAAATTTCGACATTCCTTCCTCAAAAGAAATCTTCGGCTGGAAGTTTAATTTTGATTTCATCTTGCTGATGTCAGCGAAATTATGCCTGATATCTCCGAGACGGAACTGCCCCGATATATTGATCTTAAAGTCGATCTGATAATACTTCTTTAAATTTTCCGCTACCGTGGTCACTGATGTTGAAACTCCCGTCCCCACATTGAAGATCTCTCCGTTGGCCGAATTACTTTCAATACACTTTATCGTAGCTTCTACAGCATCATCAACGTGAATAAAATCCCTTGACTCATTCCCATCCTCGAAAACATTGATATCATTTCCGTTGAGAATCTGGGACGAAAATATCGATAAAATGCCTGTGTACGGATTTAGCAGAGACTGTCCTTCCCCGTACACATTCTGAAATCTCAGGGCTACCGGCGCAACCCCCATGGAAGAACAGGCGGTCATTACCATTTGTTCCTGCGTATATTTTGTAATTCCGTAGATGGAAGTAGGATGTATTTTCGATTCTTCATCGGTTGGTAAAGCACGCAGCATCTGTCCGTCGGGATAAATAATCTCAAAAATACCGTTGCGCATCTCTTCTACGTTCCGTGGTTTAGGATAAATAAGCCCAAGCTCAGGATGAAGGTATTTCCCTTCGCCATACACCGCTCTGGAAGACGCGATGAGCACCTTTTTTACACGATGCGGCTTATTCACCAGGAGATCAAGCATCATGGCCGTTCCGGAAACATTTACTTCCGTGTATTTCTCGATCTGATACATCGACTGCCCGGTTCCGGTTTCCGCAGCAAGGTGTACGATCACGTCCTGTCCTTCAATCGCTCTTTCCCAGTCCTGAAAATTCACGACATCTCCTTTGATAAAATGTACCTTCCCTAAAATGCTTCTGTACAGCGGAGAATCTTCTTCGGGGTTATTGCCGTGAATCTGGCACGAAAGATTATCCAGAACGGTGACCTCATAGCCCTTTCTTTTCAGTTCCAAAGACAATTTGCTGCCGATAAATCCGGCTCCTCCCGTGATGAGAATCTTCTCCATAGTTTTAGTTTACTTTTTCCCATTCCTGGGTTTCAAAATTATATTTTTTCACCATTCTTGCCGGAGCTCCCACAATCACGCAGTAATCCGGAAATTCGCCCCTTACGACCGAATTTGCTCCTACGACACACTGCTTTCCGAGCTTCGTTCCCGCCATGATGGCAGCACCCATTCCGATATAACAATTGTCGCCGATGGTGGTGTCATTGATGATGTATTTCTGATTGACCACATGCTTATCAAGCTCCTCATAATCATGATCGATATTGGTGATGAAAACATTGGCCAGTATCAGGGTGCTTTTTCCGATGCTGAGGTTTCCCGCAGACGTAATGTGAACATTCTGCGAAATCACCACATCATCCTGGATATGAATATTTCCGCCGCAGTGCACCTCCATTCTGAGATGAGGAAAGATACGTACTTTTTTACCTATAAAAACATTTCGCGTTCCCATCAGAAATAAGGGTTTCCCTAAATAAGAAGGAAGACCGAACTTTCCGAAGAACGGTGCATACAGCAAAGCCCGTAACGCCCAAAATAGTTTATAGATCATAGCCTTCTTTTAAAAATCCTTACAATATATTTTAATTTTGAAAATATAAAAAATAAAGCATATTCGAAATAGCTAATTCTTTTTAATTGATACATTTCGCGAAGATTTTTCTGTATCCCTTTTTCCATCTCAGGAAGGTTGGCTGAAAGACCGGACACTCCGACAGATTTCTTGCCGCCACCGGTGTAGACCAGCTCTTCCCCGAGAATATACATCGAATTGTTCCGGGAAATCTTCATCCAGTAATTGGCATCTTCAGAATACCTCTGGTTTTCATCAAAAAAACCTGTATTTTCAAATACTTTTCTTTTAAATAAAGCGGTGGAAGTCTGCCCATCCACTCTTATCAGCAGTTTTTTTAAAGTGATCTCAGCAAGATTAAGCTCATTTTCTTTATAGGGAAACCAGATTTTTTCGCTGTTTCTAAGGCTGGTAATAAAATCGACATTCAGTGCTTCGTTTTGCAGGAATTCCATCTGTCTTGCGGTCTTTAGCGGCAGCCATTCGTCATCCGAATCGAGAAAGGCAATATAATCTCCCGTAGCGGCTTTCAGACCTGCATTTCTCGCTTTGGAAACGCCACCGTTTTCCCGGTTGATGATTTTTATATTCAGTTCAGGATGTGTATCCCTGTAGTTCTCTGCCAATCCTCCGCTCCGGTCTGTAGAGCCGTCATTAACAATGATCACCTCAAACCGCTTCAGATCGTAATTCTGATTTCTCACAGAATCCAAAGCTTTAATGATCGTATTTTCAGCATTAAACATGGGTATTATTACAGAGATCATATCGGAAGGCATCAGGATTTTTCTTCGTTATACGGCAACCTGTTTACAATCGATCTTCCCAGGGATATTTCATCTGCATATTCCAGTTCGTCACCTACGGAAATTCCTCGGGCAATACTGGAGAAGCTGATGTCAAAGTTTTTAAATTTCTTGTAAATATAGTACGCCGTGGTGTCTCCCTCCATTGTCGCGCTCAGCGCAAAGATGAACTCTTTCACCTTCCCGTCATTAATTTTCTTTTCGATGCTCGGAATATTCAGCTGGGCCGGGCCAATCCCTTCCATCGGGGAAATTTTACCCCCTAAGATCAGGTATTTTCCGGTATATTTTCCGGTATTTTCAATGGCAATTACATCGCGGACATCTTCTACGATACAGATCAGCTCGTCATGTCTTTTCGGATTACTGCAGATTTCGCACACCTCAAAGTCCGAAAAATTATGACATTCTTTACAGTACTTGATGTCATTAACCAGGCTGATCAGGGAATTTCCAAGGCTTACCGCTCTTGAAGCGGGCTGCTTTAATAAATGTAATGCTAAGCGCAATGCCGTTTTTCTGCCTATTCCCGGCAATCCGGAAATTTCATCCACTGCTTTTGCCAGAACTTTACTTGGGTAATCCATGACACAAAAATAAACAAAAAGATGCGGATTCGGAATACTTTTAAGAAGCTGCCTTAAGTTGAGATCCTTACAGGGATTTCGTTTCCGGAAAGTTTGCCGCACGGGTGCATGAAGTTTTCCAGGTCACCGGAAAGTTTGTTGCGAGGGTGCAGGAGACTTTCCGGTGACCGGGAAAACATGTTGCAAGGGTATTTTGAACTTTCCCGGTGTTGGAGTAATTTAACCTGATTCAGAATAAAAGATATTTAAATAACTGATTTTCAAAATAAAATCAGTTATCATAAAGAGAAACAAAGAAATGTTTAATTTTTGAAACGCTTTTAAGTTAAACAATGCCACTTCGTTTATCAAAGTAGTGGAAGAATTTGCATTACTTTGATAAGTTTCATGCCTTTGTCTATCTTAAATTTTAAAAACCTGTTGATTAATTCTTTCGCTTAGCTTTCTTTTATATAAACTTACCCCGAATTCAGGCTAATTTAATTCTTAAATCTTCTTAAAAATCCCATTTTTAAGCTTAAATTGACGTTAAGGTACCTATCTTTTAAAACAAATAATATTATCTTTGAGATACGAAATATTAACTTGAAAATAAACTAAAAATGGTACTTAACAATTTAAATTATCCTCTGGATTTTAAATTTAAGATGACAACATTAGCCAGTGATTTCAATATCACGGACAAGAACGGTAATTATGTCGCGTATGTTCGTCAGAAAATGTTTAAGCTGAAGGAAGACGTTATCGTGTTCAACGATGAGAGCAAGTCTAAAGAACTTTTCAGAATCAAAGCCAATCAGTGGATCGATTTCAACGCATCCTATTCTTTAACAGAAATTGCTACAGGCAGAAACTTCGGAAGGATGGCCAGAAAAGGAATGCGTTCCATCTGGAAGGCCAGCTACGACATCCTGGATGCCAATGATCAGCCGAAATTCAAAATCCAGGAAGACAATGCATGGGTAAGATTTTTTGACGGAATGGTCGGCGAGATCCCACTCATCGGAATGTTTACCGGATATTTCCTGAATCCTTCCTACACGGTGACGGGTATGGACGGAAAGGCTTATTTTAAACTGAAAAAAATGCCTTCGTTTTTCGGAAGAAGATTCCAGCTGGATCGCCTGATCGATATAGATGATGAAGAGGAAAGCCTTGTCATCCTTTCATTGCTGATGATGACGCTTCTGGAAAGAGCGAGAGGATAAACCTTTAATGTAATAAACTATAAACAATGAAATATCTTATCATTTTCTTTTCTGCTTTTCTGTTGGTAGCCTGTAAAAAGGAGCAGCAGCAAAGTGCTCAGTCTTCAGTTAATAAAGATTCCGTAAAAACAGTTCAGGATTCTGCAGCAACTGATCCTTCTACAGGGAAAATTTCAATTGACACCTTTCCTTTCCCAACGGAGATTAAAGAATGTTCCTGCTATTTTGCAAAAAGCAAAGCCGACTTCCTGGCGGAGAAATATATTTATGCAGACGATGCCGGAAAAACAGCTTATATGAAACTGGACGGTAAAAGGCTGGCGCTTAACCTGCTCTCTTCAAGTGATATGGAAGCGGATGAAGAACTGAGCAAGGAAATAGAAAATGATGATTATAAAATTTCCGTGAAAGGAAAGAAAATAAAAGGCGAAGAAGCACTTCTCTTCGAAGGTACCCTGATGATTGAAAAACCTGACGGTACGATCGTAAAGACGCCTATCTACGGAGAATGCGGATGCTAACAGGCTCTGGCTTCTGACAAAAATACTGCTTCCGTATTATCGGAAGCATTTTTTATTTTGTAATTTTGATAAAAATAAATTCAATGGAATTATCTATTATAGAACCGCAGATTATCTGGAAAAATTTTTCCAAGTTAAATGCTGTTCCGAGACCATCAAAAAAAGAAGGAAAAGTCATTGCGTTCATCAAAGAATTCGGTGAAAATTTAGGATTGGAGACTACGGTTGATGAAGTCGGCAATGTCATCATTAAAAAACCGGCTACTCCGGGAATGGAAAACCGTAAATCAGTGGTGCTTCAGTCGCATCTGGATATGGTATGCCAGAAAAATAATGATGTTAATTTCGATTTTGATACCGAAGGAATCAAAATGGAGGTGGATGGCGACTGGGTGAAAGCCAAAGGAACCACGCTGGGTGCAGATAACGGCTTAGGAGTAGCGACGATCATGTCAATTTTAGAAAGTAACGATATTCCACACCCTGATCTTGAAGCTCTTTTTACCATCGACGAAGAAACCGGAATGACGGGTGCACTGGGTTTAAAACCAGGACAGCTTACCGGCCAGATTCTTCTCAACCTTGATACGGAAGAGGATGATGAAATCGACATCGGCTGCGCCGGCGGGATTGACGTGACGATTTCACAGGATTACAATACAGAAGTAGCGAAGGGGCAAATCATCAGGATCGAAGTAAAAGGCCTGCAGGGCGGGCACTCGGGAATGGATATTCACAAAGGCTTCGGAAATGCCAATGTGATTTTAGGAAGAATCCTCTATAAAGGTCTTGAAAAAGAGAATATCCAATTGGTCTCTGTTGATGGCGGCGGATTGAGAAATGCAATTCCAAGAGAAGCCGTTGCTGTTGTTTCTGTACGAAATGCACAGGAATTTATCGATGAGGTATCCAACGGGCTTAAAAGAGAGATCCTTGAAGAGTTTGCCACCATAGAACCTAATCTTCATATCAATGTTGAAAGTTCCACGACTTCAGATAAAGCGCTTTCCGAGGAAGATTCCAAAAAGATCATTCTTACCCTGAAATCCCTTCACAACGGTGTTTACAGAATGAGCCCCGATGTAAAGGATCTGGTAGAGTCTTCCAACAATGTCGCAAGAGTGGAATTAAAGGAAGGAAACTTAAAAATCCTGAATCTTTCGAGATCATCCGTAGAATCTTCGAAAGATTCCGTAGCTGAACAGCTGAAATCCGTTGCCGATCTTGCGGGAATGAAGACCGTATTCAGTGGTTCTTACCCGGGATGGAAGCCGAAACCGGGTTCCGAGATCGTAAAGCTGATGGAAAAACTGTATACTGAGAAATTCGGTGATAAACCGCAAGTTGTTGCCTGTCACGCCGGCCTGGAATGTGGAATCATCGGAGCCAATTATCCCGAAATGGAAATGGTAAGCTTTGGTCCGACCATCAGAGGAGCACACTCTCCGGATGAAAAAGCCAATATCCCGTCAGCACAGAAATTCTGGAGTTTTACGAAAGATATTTTAGCGAATATTCCTTTACAATAGAATTGAAAATAAACCATACTCAGTATCCAAGGTTGTCATGGCTTTGGATATTTTTGTTTTTGAATCTTGCCGATTGTAATATAAAATTTATAAATTTGGATAAATAATAGAAGTTATGAATACACAGACTCTCAATGAAAAACTTGAATTAATTCAATGGTTGTCAACATTGGAGGATGCTTCTATTATTAAAAAACTGATCCAATTCAGGAAGGAGGAAACTAAGGACTGGTGGAATTCGATTTCGGAAGAAGAAAAAAAATCCATTGAAAAGGGATTATCGGAAGCTTATAACAAAGAATTAAAACCCCATTCCGAAGCGAGAAAGTTGTATGAAAAATGGTTATAAAATTTTTTGGACTCCGGAACGCCTTAAAGGAGCTGGAGCAGACCATAGAATATCTTCAAAATAATTTTACGGACAGGGAAATCAGAAGGCTTGTTGATAAAATTGACAGCTCGATAGAAATTATTTCTCAAAACCCTTTTATATTCCCAATATCCGAAGACAAACGTGTTCACCAGGCCGTTATTCTTCAATTCAACACCATGTATTATCGTGTAAATGATAACGACATTGAAATTTTATCATTTTTTTTAACAGACAATCTCTCCAAAAGAGAAAAATTTAATTCTATTTAATTATGAAAAGCATCACTGTATTCTGCGGGTCGAGTTTCGGCTCTGATCCTATTTATCAGGAACAGGCAACACTGCTTGGACAAACGCTTGCCAATCATCATATACAGCTGGTCTATGGCGGTGCGGACGTTGGTCTGATGGGCGCTGTGGCAGACGGAGCGTTGGACGCCGGCGGGAAAGTTATTGGTGTTCTTCCCCACTTCCTACAGTCTAAAGAAATTGCCCATAAACAGCTGACCGAACTGATACTGGTAGAAACCATGCATGAAAGAAAAACCAAAATGAATGAGCTCTGCGACGGGGCCATCGTACTTCCGGGAGGCTATGGGACATTGGAAGAATTCTTCGAAATGATCACCTGGGCACAGCTTGGTCTTCATCAGAAACCGATCGGCATTCTGAATATTGACGGATTTTATGATGATCTGCTAAACCTGGTACAAACCATGGTGGACAAGGGTTTTTTAAAGCCGATTAACCGTGATATGCTGCTGATCAATAATAATATCGATGATCTACTTAAAATGATGAGAGATTATCAGGCTCCGAAAGTTGGGAAGTGGATTTCAAAGGATGAAGTTTAATTTTCATTATGATACACCTACTTGTAGAGAAAAATAATTTAAGTATTGTTTAGTATAAAAATCACTAAATTTGATTCAAATATTAAAGGTTATGAATTTAGAGGCACGTAAAATATTGCTCGTTCAGGAATTTTTAAGCATTGATAACGAGAAAATTATCAATGCTTTGGAAAATGCGCTTCATAAGATTAAGTCTGAAAATTTCGATGAAAATTTAAAACCTATGTCTTTAGGAGAATTCAATGATGAAATTGACAGAGCAATTGATGATGAAAATAATAACAGGATAACCAACGCTGTAGATTTAAAAAACAAAATCCAGAAATGGCATTAGAAGTATTCTGGACTCAGCTTGCAGAAGAAAAACTGCAAGATATTTTTCAAAATTGTCGACCAAACTTTAATATTGGAGCAAAATAGTGAAGCAGGACAAATTGAAGAATTATTGCTTAACAGAAAATATGAATTCAGATATCTTGTTTCCGTAAATTATAAAATCATTTACTACATGAACAAAGAAATCAATAAAATTATTATTGCAAATATTTTTGATTCCAGACAGAATCCTTCAAAATTAAATGAAACAAAATAATAATCCTTTAAGATAAAAAACTCCCGAAAAAAATCTTCGAGAGTTTTTATATGCTTTAAAATTGAATTCCCTAAGGATAAGGAGCAATTTCCACTTCAAGGCCTTCCATTTCAGGAACGATGTGCAGCTGGCAACCCAGTCTGCTGTTTCCTTTTACATTGAACGCTTCTCCAAGCATCGCATCTTCTTCGTCGCCCATTTCTTCAAGCCCGGGATCATTAACCACGTAAACCTGACAGGAAGCACACATGGCCATTCCTCCACAGACTCCGATCGTCCCCTCCTCTGCCAGTTCATACGAACGAATAATCTCCATCAGGTTCATAGACATATCCGTCGGTGCTACAACATCGTGGGTTACCCCTTCTCGGTCGGTGATTTTTATATTAATATCGCTCATATTAGTTGATCGTTCTTTGTTGATGGTTTTATCGGTCATCTTGTATAGTGACCCTGCAACCGGCAACTAAATTAGTCAATTTTTTTAACAACTGCTTTTTCAGCTTCTTTTCGGCTTCCGTCGAACCCGTCTACACCGCTTACGGTTGTGTATTTCAGAACGAATTTCTTCCCGGGGTTCAGTCTGTTGTAAACACTCTGACACATTAAAGTCGCTTCGTGGAAACCACAAAGAATAAGTTTAAGTTTTCCAGGGTACGTATTGATATCTCCGATTGCGTAGATTCCATCAATATTGGTCTGATAATCCAGGGCATTATTTACCACAATGGCATTTTTCTCGATATTCAGTCCCCAGTTTCCGATTTCACCTAACTTTGGCGTCAATCCGAATAGCGGGATAAAGTAGTCTGTTTCAATGTCCCGAGGATCTTCACCATCTACCGCTACGGTAATGGCTTCTACCTTTCCGTCACCTTTGATGGCAGTAACTTCAGCAGGAGTAATTAATTTAATTTTTCCCTGGTTTTTAAGATCCTGAACTTTCTCTACAGAATCCAATGCACCACGGAACTCATTTCTTCTGTGAATCAACGTTACCTCGCTGGCCACGTTGGAAAGGAAAATACTCCAGTCCAGCGCAGAATCCCCACCACCTGCGATTACCACTTTTTTATTTCTGAAATGTTCAGGTTCTTTTATGAAATATTCAAGACCTTTTTCTTCGTATTCTGCAATATTTTCAAGAGCCGGCTTTCTCGGTTCAAAAGTTCCCAACCCCCCTGCTATGGCAATTGCCTTCGCTCTGTGAATGGTTCCTTTATTCGTGATTACCTCAAACCACTCATCATCGACTTTGGTATATGAAACGGCTGTTTCCCCTAAGGTAAAGCCAGGCTGAAACTGCTTGATCTGCTCCATCAGATTATCGATAAGCTCTCCGGCATTGACAGACGGATAACCAGGAATATCGAAAATAGGCTTTTTAGGATAAAGCTCAGCCAACTGTCCTCCCGGTTGAGGAAGTGCATCAATAATGTGGCACTTCATTTTCAGTAATCCTGCTTCAAATACAGCAAAAAGCCCGGTAGGTCCGGCTCCTATGATCAATATATCGGTCGTTATCATAATAATAAGATAATTTAATTATACTTGTGGCTGCAAATTTACTAATTTTAATGCGAAGCATATTTAATTCAGTCTAAATAAAAAACTGAGATTTATCAAACCTTTAGCATTTTTTTTAATCTAAAGTTGGTAACCTTTTTGTAAAATTGTAATTATGAAGAAACTTTTTAATGTAATTTTCCTTTTTATATTTTGTCTGGGCTTCAGCCAGATTACCAATATTGCTGACGGCGAGTCAATTACCCTGAGAATCCATTACGGCTTCCTTAATGCCGGAACGGCTAATCTGACAGCAAAAAAAACGAATTACAAAGGAGTTCCGCATTTATATGTAAGAGGAACAGGGCAAACGACCGGGGCGGTAAGAGCATTTTTTAAAGTGGACGATCTTTATGAAAGCTACATCAATATGAATACGGAGCTTCCCAGTTTTTATGTGAGAAATGTGAAGGAAGGAAGCTACAGCCAACATCTTGAGACGGTTTTTAATCACGATAACAACACGTTGGTTCTCACGGATAAGAAAACTCCGGCCAATGGATCTAAAGTGATCAAATCTGTGAAAGGCGTACAGGATATGCTTTCATGTTTTTATTATCTAAGAAGCAAAAGTGCAGCAGAATTGCGGGTGGGAGCGGTCATCAATATGAACGTATGGATTGATGATGAAATGTTTCCTTTTCAGCTAAAGGTAACGGGAACAGAAAATCTTAAAACAAAATTCGGAACCATTAATTGTCTGAAAATAATACCTTCTGTAAAAAGCGGAAGGGTATTTAAAGAAAAAGAAGGCGTTACCATGTGGGTTTCCAACGATGCCAATCACTTGCCGATGCTGTTGAAAGCAGAATTGGCCGTAGGATCATTAAAAGCAAGCATCGATGGATATAAAAACGTGAAATATCCGTTGAAGTTTACAAAATAAAATAATCATTTATAAAGTCTGCAAATTTGCAGGCTTTTTTATTTTTCATGTAACGAACGAGTGCTTTTGATTGTCTTTTAAATAGATCTAAATATAACTTTTATAAATGCATATCGTTTTTAATTACGTTTTGTTTCTAGGTCAGTAATTAAAAACAAAAAGCCTCCGGAAAATTTCCGGAGGCTTAATTTTGCAATCTCAGATGGTTTTAAGTAGACTCTTCCCCTGTATTCTTCTTATCATATCGTGAGATTGCTTTTTTGATCTTTGATCCTTTTGGTGTTCATCATTTGTGTTATTAGAATCAAAGATCGTTTATAATCTCTATAATAATGAAACTTATTATGTTACAAAGATATTGCTCCCGATACGATAGATCATCATAAAAGTTGTAGATATTTGTCGACAAAGTTGTAGATATTTATCTACAAAAAACACTTAAAAATTACTTTTAAGGATTTCGACCAGTTCTAATATATTATTAATTCCCAGCTTTTTAAATATTCTTTTTTTTATAGTGCTAATGGTATTCTGCCTGACATTCAAAACATTGGCAATCTCTAAATTTCCACGACCGGCAGCATACATGCGGGCAATCTGAAGCTCTCTTTTCGTAAGGGATAACAATGGGTTTACCAGTTTTCTTTTTCTTAAAGAATTCATTAATAAACCTTTTGTCACCGGAGAAATATACTCTCCTTCCTGTATGATGGAGGTTAATGCTTTTCTGATTTCTTCTTCATCATTCAGTTTACTTAAAAAACCATTTGCGCCCTCGTTAATAAATTTTATGGCATTCAGAACTTCGTCAATTCCGGAAAAAATAAGAATTTTCATTTCGGGTCTGCATTCTTTCATTTTAGCGATAAGCTCAAGACTGCTGCCCTCCGGAAAATAAGCATCCACAACTGCAATATCAATGGGGTGCAGATTTATGCATTCCATGAGCTGCTGAAAGTTGGAAGCATGAAAGACTTTATAATTAATGCCGATGTCATCCAATAAAAACGTCATTCCCTGGCGGATAAGACTGTGATCGTCTGCCAACAAAAAATAAAGAGGCCGATTTTCTTTATTCGTCATTGTTTACTTTTAAATTAAGCGAAAAATTAACGGTTGTTCCTTTCCCTACTTCACTTTCTACGTATATTTTCCCGTCGTAGAGCTCTACCAGCTCTTTACATAAGCTAAGCCCCAGCCCTGCCCCGATATTCTCTATATCTTCTGATAAAACACCCTGATAATAAGGCTCAAAAATTTTCCTGAGATCAGACTCTTTGATCCCTACTCCCGTATCACTGACCTCTGCTATTAGAGAAATCATTTCGGTATTTACCATTTCCGTTTTAATTTTTACGGCAATTTTACCTCTCTCGGTAAACTTGTTTGCATTCCCCAAAATGTTCATAAAAATCTGATTGATTTTTGCATTATCAGAAAAAACATTCAGGTCAGGATTTATATCAATTTCAACAATAAGTTCGTTATTCCTTGTTTTTATATAGGTTTCTATAGAATTTAATATTGAAATAATCTGATGATTAAGATTAAATCTGACAGGCATCAATTTATTTTTAACATGCTGATTTTTGGCATATTCCAGTATCTGATTCGATTGTATCAGCAATGTGTTGCTGGTAAAATCAAAGGATTTCAGATATTCTTTCACCTCCTCATCATTGGTTTTTTCATTAATCCTGCTGATTAGGATCTTCATGATTTTTAATGGAGATCTCAGCTCATGGCTGAACATTCCCAAGATCCGGTTTTTAAATTCAAGGTTTGAAATAATCTGAACATTGGCTGTCTTTAATTTTTTTTCATAAGAAAAAGCTATTCTGGTAAGCAGCATAATCAACACAGACATAGCCGCCATAAGAATGATAGCTCCGAAAATAATATTCATTCTTATCCTGTTATTCGTAGAATTTTGCCTGTAATATTCTTTTTCCAGGTCCGTCCGGGAATTTTTGATCGCATGTTCGTACATATTCAGAATACTGTTTCCGTACGTCAGCAGGTTGCTGAATATCTCATAAGATTCTGCTTTATCATTTTGTTTTCGGATGACGCTCACTTTCATTTTTTTAATCTGGCCTGTGTAATGATTATTTACGACATTTAAGATACTGTCGAATTCAGCTTTTATAACAGCCGTATCAGGAGTTTTACCGTGCTTTACCGTAATTACCGTGCTTTCTTTACGCACATTCTCTCTTCCTGAAATAGCGTCCCCCAAGCGACCGAAAAGTCCTTTCTTTTTTACCGTATCCGAATAGGTTTTAGTTTCGATATCAAATTTATTGAAATGATAATCCAGATGGTATTTTCTGAGCATGGGAAAATCGTTTTTCGTTTTTAAACTAGCCTTTGTAGAGTACTCATAGCTGGAATCGATAAGAGATTTCAGTGTGCCCGCTGGTTTTGAGTTATTTTCAGCGATTTCAACCTTCTTTAGTCTCGGATATTTATATTCATATTTCCCGATTCGGTTCAAATTTTCATCAAGCTTGTTTATAGACTCGAAATATGATTTCAGGAATTTTGTATCATTATTTAAAATATATTTCCCAAAATCAACCTGTGCATTAATAAGATGTTTTTTAGATTCGTCTGCAAGATTCTCCAAAGAATGGATTTCTTCCAGCTGGCCCTTCAGAAACTTTAAATTTTTCTTGCTGACAAACTCATTATAAAAAAATCCCGCGATGATAAACTGCAGAAGTAAAATGCATACAATGAGAGAGTAATGAACGATTCTCCTGGATCTAAAACTTAATTTTTCAAACATTAGTGTAATTTAGATTGTAAAATTAATAAAAAATCCCGTAAAATAATTTACAGGATTTTCTAAAATTTTGTCTATTATATTCAATAATCAGAGACTTTTAAACTGTTCCAGTGTTCTGATATCATTTTCAAAAAACATTCTGATGTCGCTCATCTGGTAAAGAAGCATTACGATTCTTTCAATTCCCATTCCGAACGCATATCCCGAGTATTTTTCAGGGTCTATATTTACATTTTTTAAAACTGCCGGATCTACCATTCCACAGCCCATAATTTCGAGCCATCCGGTTCCTTTCGTAATTCTGTAATCTGTTTCAGAGTTTAACCCCCAGTAAACATCGATTTCTGCACTCGGTTCCGTAAAAGGAAAATACGAAGGGCGCAATCTTATCTTAGACTTTCCGAAAAGCTCCGTTGTGAAAAACTGGATGGTCTGTTTTAGATCGGCAAAACTTACATTTTCATCAATATATAAACCTTCGATCTGATGGAAAATACAATGCGAACGTGAAGATACTGCCTCATTTCTGAATACTCTTCCCGGAGAAAGAATCCTGATCGGCGGCTGGTTTTCCTCCATATAACGGATCTGTACCGAAGAGGTATGTGTTCTCAGGAGAATATCCGGGTTCTGCTCGATGAAAAAGGTATCCTGCATGTCTCTTGCCGGATGATATTCCGGAAGGTTCAGCGCCGTAAAGTTGTGCCAGTCATCTTCAATTTCCGGACCGTCTGCTACGGCAAAACCAATGGATTTAAAAATCTCGATAATCCTGTTTTTCACGAGGTTGATAGGGTGTCTTGAGCCCAGTTCCAAAGGAAACGCAGGTCTTGTAAGATCTTCTTTTTCAACCACAACAGAAGATGCTGAAGCATTTTTCAGGTCCTCCAGTTTTACATTAACCGCCTGTTTCAAGGTATTGATCTTCTGCCCGAAATCTTTCTTCTGGTCATTCGGAACTTCTTTAAATTTTTCAAAAAAATCGTTCAGAATTCCTTTTTTTCCATTGTACTTGATCCGGAAGTTTTCGATCTCCTCTTTTGATGTGGCATTGAAGCTGTTTACCTCAACAAGTAACTCTTCTATCTTTTCTATCATTGTTTTACCCTTTCAAAATGTTTTGCAAAAATACGGTTTTTCAGTGAAATATTTTTCCTTAAACTGTTAAAAAAAATCTGCCCCATCGGGAAGCAGATTCCAATCACTTATTTCACTTAAATAAAAAAATTATTTTTTCTCTAAAGCTTTCACATTGATCTGAATGGTGATTTCATCCTTAATCACTCCGTTTTCAACAGGACTCTGGAAAGCGACACCAAATTCTTCCCTGCTGATATCTTTAGGTTCCGTGGCAATACTTACTACGCCGTCTTTCACGGAAACATTGGCTTTGAACTGAGTGGGTTTAGTAATTCCTTTTATGGTTAAATTCCCATCCAGAATAGTATTGTAATCACCTTCAGCAGAAGGAGTCACTTTTGTGATCTCAAACGAGGCCGTTGGAAACTTCTCTACTTCAAAAAAATCATTGCTTTTAAGATGAGTATTTAATTTTTCCAGTTGGGAAGCATTACTCTTAAGATCTTCAGAAGTAAGGGAAGTCATATCCGCTACAAACTTTCCGCTTTCCAGCTTTGAGTCCTTCACCGTAACGTCACCGCTTTCAAATTTGATGGTTCCGAAGTGGCTTGTATTTTCAGATTTAAAAATTTTATATCCCTTCCACTCTACCTTGCTGTTTAAAGTATCTACTGTATATTGTGCACCCTCTTTAGAAGCGACAGCTTCATCATTTTGTCCGGAAACAGGCTTTTCCTTTTTACAGGAAATCATGACCAATGCTCCTAAAAACACAGAAAAAACTATCGAAAATAGCTTTCTTTTCATAATTTTAAAAATTTTATTACTTCTGCTAAAATAATAAAAAAATCGGTTCTTTCCTAGAAACATTTCAATTCATTACATTTGTAATATGCTATTAGAAATAAACAATTTATACTTTTCATATTCGAAAGAAAAACCTTTATTTGAGAACCTTAACCTGAGGTTTGAAGAAGGCAAAATCATTGCACTTGCAGGGGAAAGCGGCTGCGGAAAGTCGACGTTGCTCAGCCTGGTCTACGGATTACTCGACTGGCAGCGTGGTGATATTATTTTTGACGGCGAAAAGCTCCTCGGCCCGAAAGGGAATCTCGTTCCCGGAGAATCCCGCATGAAATTTGTGGCCCAGAATTTCGACCTGATGCCCTATGCCACCGTGGCCGAAAACGTGGGAAAGTTTATTTCCAATATCAATTTAAAAAAGAAAAAAGAAACCGTTTCAGAACTGCTGGAAGTCGTAGGGCTCGAAGAGTTTGCGAATGTACTTCCCAAATATCTCAGTGGCGGACAGCAGCAAAGGGTCGCCATTGCCAGAGCACTTTCCGTACTTCCAAAGCTGCTTATTCTGGATGAACCCTTCAGCAACCTTGACTTTCCGAGAAAGATCGAGCTGCGTGAAAAGCTGTTCCGGTATGTCAGGCAGCAGAATATTTCCTTGATTATTTCTACGCACGAACTTCAGGATGTTATTCCCTGGCTGGATCAGATTGTTGTGCTTCAGGACGGAAGATTAATTCAGAACGACACGCCCGAAGAAACCTTCAAAAATCCTTACAATCCTTATGTAGCAAAGCTTTTTGGTGAAGTAAATATTTTCAGCGATACCGAAATAGCAGGTTTTGCTCTTCGTAAATTTTCATATTACCCCACAGAAATAAAAATATCGGAAAATGGTATGGAAGCTGAAATTCTTGAGAGCCGGTTTGCCGGAAATTATTACTGGAACAAAGTAATGGTAAACAATAAAGAACTGATAATTTACACAGACCACAAAATCGGAAATAAAGTCAGGGTTTCATTTATTTAGAATTGAATATTTACCTAATAACTAAATCTTAAATCCTATTGAACGGCATGTCCCGATTAATTAAAAATGGCGGATCACGAAAGCGGGCAATATCTCCTGAAAACGCTTGCCTGAAAATTAACAGACGTTCTCTAAAAATATAAATCACACATTATCCACTACTTATTGTGGAAATGTGTATAAAAAAAATACAAATGCAGGAATCTCGTTTAAAACTTTTTCTTACATTTGTATTTCCACAGCATAAGGAAATTTTTGGTTAATTCTCTTTCTGCCTCCTAAAACGAAAATTAGCAGTTCTGCAATCTAGTTTTTTGAAAGATTACACTGTCCAACTCTTTCCTTTTTTTATGCCTTTTTCACAAATTCCGACTTCAGGGCCATTGCCCCGAAACCATCAATTTTACAGTCGATATTGTGGTCGCTGTCCGGACGCAGGCGGATATTTTTCACTTTTGTTCCGGCTTTTACCGGCTTCGGTGCTCCTTTTACCGGAAGATCTTTCACCACTACCACAGAATCCCCATCCTGAAGTTCGTTTCCGTTTGAATCTAAAATCTTTCCTGAAGCAGATGCTTCGGCAGCCGTTTCTTCCGGGTTCCACTCGTAAAAGCATTGGGAACACACCATCATATTATCGCTCGGATAAGTAAACTCTGAGCCACATTTCGGACAAAGTACAGGATCACTCATATGTATTAATTTTTTTGCAAAGGTAAGATTTTAAAAATTGTGATGAAAGCCAGCAGCAGCATGATGGAAGTCAGATTTAATTACCTGAAACTTTGAATTTAGAATTATCAACTTTAATTCGTATTTTTGCAGATTCAAAATAGCAGAACCCAATTTTATGGAATTGATACACAGAAACCTGGCCATCGGAATTCACGATGCTTTGCAGGAAACGTTTTTCGAGAAAAATAAATACGCCGATAAAGTAATCGAAAGACTTCTGAAGGCGAATAAAAAATGGGGAAGCCAGGACAGAGCTGTTGTTTCAGAGATTTTCTACAACATTATCCGGTGGAAAAAACGCCTGGAATATTATATGGGGGAAGGCGTAAAACCCAACAACGTTTATAAATTAATCATCGCTTATCTTCTCTGGAGCAAAACCAATTATAAAAAATTTGAGGAATTCGACGGCATCAAGATCGCCGATATCCTGACCAAGCTTAAAAAAGGAACCGTTCCGACCAAAGCCATCGAATATTCCATCCCGGAATGGCTGGCGGAAACCCTTGAAAAAGAACTGGGCCCGAAATGGGAAAAGGAAATGCAGGCTCTGAATGAACAGGCACCAACCGTTCTGAGAGCAAATTCCCTGAGAACGACAACCAAAGAACTGATTTCCGACCTTTCGGATGAGAATGTGGTTTCGTATCCGATCAGAAACTATCCTGATGCTATTCAGCTGGAGGAGAAAAAAAATGTATTCCTTACAACCGCTTTTAAAGAAGGCTTGTTCGAAGTCCAGGATGCTTCTTCGCAGAAAATCGGGTATTTTCTGGATGTAAAAGAAGGACAGAGGGTGGTGGATGCCTGCGCCGGAGCCGGCGGAAAAACGCTTCACTTAGCCGCGCTCATGCAGAATAAAGGTCAGATTATCGCTTTGGATATTTTCGAATGGAAACTGGCCGAACTGAAACGCCGCGCCAAAAGAGCCGGAGCCCATAACATCGAAACCCGCCTGATTTCCGATAATAAAGTTATCAAAAGGCTTCACGATAAAGCAGACCGCCTTCTGATCGATGCCCCATGTTCAGGATTGGGTGTTTTAAAGAGAAACCCGGACAGCAAGTGGAAAATCAACCAGGATTTCATCGACAGGATCAAGGGAGAGCAGCAGCAGATTCTCCAGGATTATTCCAAAATGCTTAAAGTAGGAGGAAAAATGGTCTATGCAACATGCTCAATTCTTCCTTCCGAAAACAACGGACAGGTAGAAGAATTTCTGAAAAACAATCCGAATTTCAAAATGATCAAGGATGAAAAAGTAATGCCGAGCGAAGGATACGACGGTTTTTACATGGCTCTGATTGAAAGACTTTCCTAAAAACAGACAACCTCAACAACAATATAGAAACTACTCTGCCACGCAGGGTATTTTTTTTAATTAAGATCTAAACCTACTTTTAAAAACTCATAGTGCAAGGAATTGATATTAAAATATATCTTTGTGAAAACCATCAACCAACATGTATCAGAGAATTTCACTCATTTTTTTTATCTTTTTATCCCTATTTACTTTCGCACAAATTTATGAAGTTCAGTACGTAAGCTCATACAACGGAAAAACAAATACAGAGCAGCCCCTCATTCTGGTCTGGGCCGGCGAAAAGGAAAATTTTATCCTAAACACAAAAATCAGGAACCAAAAAGAAGAATATCCTTTTGAAATAACGAAAATTGAGAAACCCTCCAACACCGTCATTTCTTACGCTTTTTTAAAACCGGGCGAAACAATTTCAACATCCGATTCGGCATCTGTTGGCAAACAAACTTTTGAATTCACCAGCGAAACAAAAAAGATCTTAGGATATGTATGTAAAAAGGCAATTACCAGGATCAATTCCAATACTATTGAAATTTGGTATACCAATGACCTTAAAATTCAGGGTGGGCCTTCAGTACTGGGGCAAAGCCTGGGATTTGTCCTCGAAATTGAAAGAAATAAAAACAGCCTGATTACAGCCACCTCAATCAAAAAGGTAAAAAAAACCGATATGGACAAAATTCTAAACGCCCATATTACTTCTACCGATCCGCTGGGCTATAAAGATCTTGTCTGGAAAAGCAGGTTTACCACTTTAAAAGTGTTTGAAAATGAAATCATCAATTTTTCAGACGAATCGGTATCCGGCAAGGAAGTAAGAGGATTCGCTAAAGGAACAGTGATCCTTAAAAAAATTAAATTCCCTAAAATTTCACAGGGAGAAAATATTTTTGTTGAATTAAAACAGCAGTCCAATGGTGACGCTTACGACCGAACAGGAACGGTATTTTTTATTCCTCAGGACAAAAAAGAATCTTTCCTGAATGGGCTTGAACAAGGCGTAAAAACACTCCCCGTATACGATAACGGAAACGGAAAACAGTATTTCGGAGTCACAGCAACGGAAAATTACAGTCCTGCCGTTGAAATGATGCGCTTCTTTACCGCATTCGGAATCAATGAATTCAACAATCTTCAGTTAAAGGATAAAACCTGGCAAATGGTAAGTCCGTACCGCCAGGATATTACGGAACTGAAACCTTCGCTGAGCGAAAAGGAACTTTGGATAGGCGCATTTATCGGGAATTATGATAAAGGCGGACACAAAGTAAGCCTGGAAATCACCATTCATAAAAGCGATCAGGCCATTTACAAACACAATACGGTTATTCCATTATTTAACACGCTGAATATTATGGAAATGGCAGATCAGGAATATTCAACGATGTTTAATAAAGACAAAGGGCTGCTTGTAGAGTTTACGTTGAAAAAAGATCTTAAAAATGCACAATTGAGATACACCACTACCGGCCACGGCGGCTGGGAGAACGGCGATGAGTTTGTCCCGAAACTGAATTCGATTTTCTTGGACGGAAAAACAGCCTTCTCATTTGTTCCGTGGAGAACCGACTGCGGATCGTACCGATTGTACAACCCGGCTTCAGGAAATTTCCCCGATGGCCTTTCCTCTTCAGACCTCAGCAGATCCAACTGGTGCCCGGGAACCGTAACCAATCCCGATTTTATCCCGCTTGGAGATCTTAAAGCAGGAAAACACAGCATTCAGGTGAAAATCCCTCAGGGACCTACTGAAGGTACAAGTTTCAGTTCATGGAATGTTTCAGGAGTTCTGCTGGGTACTGAATAAAAAAAACCTTCTTGCAAATTGGATCTGCAAGAAGGTAAAAACACAAATGATGAAAAAAAATTATTTCGAGCAACAAAGTAAGGATAAAATTTCCGGTAATAACTTATCATATATTAATGATTATTAAATTTTTATTTTGTATATGAATCATACATTAACCCGGTGAAAAAATTTAACTAAAATCCTATTGATTTTCATTTATAATTAAAATTTTTCTTTAAATAATATTATTTAGTTAAAAATATAAACTAAATGATTTTTTTTATTGTTTATTATAAACCACACTTATATTTTTGTTTCAAATTAAATGATAAAAAAATGTGTGGAATTGTATGCTTGTTTGATGCCAAACAGAAAACTGAAATATTAAGACCTCAGATCCTTGAAATGTCAAAGAAAATCCGCCACAGAGGTCCGGACTGGAGTGGCGTATTCCAGGATGAAAAAGTGGTGTTCTCCCATGAGAGGCTCGCCATCGTAGATCCTACGTCAGGAAAACAGCCGCTTTTTACCAAAGACGGAAAAGTAGTACTCGCTGTGAATGGGGAAATTTATAATCACAGAGAATTAAAGGAAGAATTTCCTGATTATGAATTTCAGACACAGTCTGACTGTGAAGTGATCTTAGCCCTCTACAGAAAACATGGCAAAGATTTCCTGGAAAAACTGAACGGCATCTTCGCCTTCTCTCTTTATGATACCGAAAATGACATCTACCTCATCGCCCGCGATCACATGGGAATTTGCCCGCTCTACCAGGGTTGGGACAAGAATGGTAATTACTATATCGCTTCCGAGCTGAAAGCACTCGAAGGAGTCTGCAAAAAGATCGAAACATTTTTACCCGGCCATCTTGTGTACAGCAAAGACGGCAGCGAACTTCAGCAATGGTACAAAAGAGACTGGGAAAACTATGACTCGGTAAAAGACAACGAAACCGATATCGATACATTACGGAAAGGTCTTGAAGACGCCGTTCACAGGCAGCTGATGAGCGATGTTCCGTACGGTGTACTGCTTTCCGGAGGACTGGATTCTTCTGTAATTTCAGCGGTAACCGCAAAATTTGCCAGACAAAGAGTGGAAAGCGGCGACACCCAGGAAGCCTGGTACCCACGCTTGCATAGCTTTGCGGTAGGACTTGTCGGATCGCCGGATCTTGCGGCAGCTCAGAAAGCGGCAGAATACATAGGATCCGTGCATCACGAAGTTAACTTCACCGTCCAGGAAGGGCTTGATGCCATCCGGGATGTGATTTATCACCTGGAAACCTACGATGTCACAACCGTCCGAGCTTCTACGCCGATGTATCTTTTGGCCAGGGTTATTAAATCCATGGGAATTAAAATGGTCCTTTCCGGCGAAGGATCCGATGAGTTGTTCGGAGGCTACCTGTACTTCCACAAAGCGCCAAATGCTAAGGAATTCCATGATGAGACCGTAAGAAAATTAAGCAAGCTCCATCTCTATGACTGCCTGAGAGCCAATAAAGCCCTCATGAGCTGGGGAATTGAAGGCCGGGTACCATTTTTAGATAAAGAATTTATGGATATTGCCATGACCATCAATCCTAAAGACAAAATGGTCAACGTAAAGAAAGGGAAAATAGAAAAATGGGTACTGCGAAAAGCTTTCGAAGATATTCTTCCCGAATCTATTGCCTGGAGACAAAAAGAACAGTTTTCAGACGGGGTTGGCTATTCCTGGATCGACACTTTAAAAGAAGTCGCCGAAAAAGAAGTCACCGATGAAATGATGGCCCATGCCAGATTCAGATTTCCTTTGAACACCCCGCAGAATAAAGAAGAATATCGCTACCGAACCATCTTCGAGGAACTTTTTCCAAGCGAAACGGCCGCCGCTACCGTACCTTCCGTACCTTCCGTAGCCTGCTCCACCCCGGTCGCCCTGGAATGGGACGAAGCCTTTAAAAACATGAACGACCCAAGCGGAAGAGCGGTAAAGGTACATGAAACGTCTTACGGCGAAGCGTAGAACGAATGGTGAATGGTCAATTCCTGCGGGTCAATTCGCTACGCTTGTCAATTTTAATTTGTCTGACATTCACCATTCGTTCTTTGTCAATAGTAATTTTTTTTTTGCAATTTTAAATTCACTTGCGGAGCAAAATTCACTATTCACCATTGACCATTGACCATTCACATCATACCAATCCTGACTTGATCAATCATAAATTGTGTTCATTTTCTTCCGCCTGAATTTTAAATATTTATCAATCCTGTAGCAATACAGGATTTTCTTTTGAATTTACCTTAATAATATTGTCAGAATTTAACCGTTAATCAAATATATTATCTAATAAATAATTATATTTGGAAAACGAAAAATCAATTATAAAAAAATGAGAAGAAACATTACTCTCTTATTTGCTTTATTATCCATGACTTTGGCTTTCGGGCAGGGAAAATATGGCAAATATCTTAGCTCCAAAAAACTTGCAATGGTGTATAAAAGTGTGAAGGATGCTGAAAAAGACGACTTTTATCAACAATACTATTGGCTGGTAAAAGCCGAGCAGCTGAAAACATACCCTCACCTTAAAGATATAAAACCTAAAGTTTTATACGAATTCGTAAAAAAAGTAAACCCTCAGAATCCTACTAAAAAACTGGATGCGAGAGGAAAAGAACTGAGAGAAACCGCAGAATTATCTTTGAACCAGTATTTCAAAAACAAAAATCTTGAAAACAATTCTGTGTTGATGTACAACCTGGAAACGTATGTAGACCCTTCAAAAGGACAATACTACACCAAGATCGATGCAGAAAAAATCAAGGAACTGGTACCGAAAGAACTTTTCGCTTTCAACTCGGTAAACAGAAATACCGGCGAAGAAAAAACCTATTACCTGTGGATCGACAAAAAGAAAGATTCTTTCAATATTGTAGACATCATTCCTGAAGAAAAAGAAAACAAAGCTTTCTATGCAAGACTGAAACAGTATCTTCCGAGCTATAAATTCTCAAAGTATGTTCCTTCCGTAAAAAAAGGAACTAAGACAGACAGAACAGATGCCGACTATTACTACATCATGCCGTTTGAGCAAAATACAGACAACATCGAGTATAAAACAAAGGATTTCAAAACTTTCGAACTGAGCCAGTACAGAAAAGCCGGCGACGAGTGGAAAGGGGTTGAAAAACCAAGAAAATAATCTGAAAGTCCTGCGAAAATTTCGCAGGACTTTTTCTTTGTCCACAACGACCAGCCGGTTTATCCCTGTCACGCCGCACCGCACAAAGTTTTTAAATTCTTCCCCAAAGGAACAAATATTGCTATTCCATAACATCATTCTATTTTTCAACCAAATAAATCTGGGCATTGACTTCCAGTAACAATCAAAAATGTCAGAAGTAGTCTCACAACCTAATTCGATAAAAAAAATATTACCGCTCATCCTGGCGACGGCCATCTTCATGCAGATGCTCGATTCTACCATCCTCAATACTTCCCTGCCGGCAATAGCCCGCGACCTGAAGGAATCGCCGCTCAATATGCAGAATGCCATCATCAGCTACGTGCTTACATTAGCCGTATTCATGCCGGCGAGCGGTTTCCTGGCCGACCGGTTCGGAACAAAAAAAGTATTCATCGCCTCTATTGTATTGTTCAGCCTCGGATCTTTATTCTGCGCCATATCCCAAAATCTTACCCACCTCGTTATTTCGAGGGTGCTTCAGGGGATCGGAGGTAGCCTGATGACCCCTGTCGGAAAACTCGCCCTCATCAAAACATTTGATAAAAACGAATTGCTCAAAGCCATGAATTTCGCCATTATTCCTGCGCTCATCGGACCTGTTTTGGGGCCCCTGGTCGGAGGTTATATGGTCGATTACCTTTCCTGGCACTGGATCTTCCTGATCAACATTCCGATCGGTCTTGTGGGAATTACGCTGGGTTTAAAGTTTATGCCGAATTACAAATCGGCGGATGTCGATTTTGACCTCAAGGGATTCCTGATTTTTGCGGCCGCTTCCCTCCTGCTTTCCGTTTCGCTGGAGCTGTTCGGGGACCTTCAGAATACCACCCCGGTGCTCGTGGTTTTCATTCTCGGCTTCCTCTTTATGTACTACTATTACCGTCATGCCAAAAGAGATGAAAGTCCTATTTTCCCTTTGAATCTTTTCCAGGTAAGAACCTTCCGTGTAGGAATCGTAGGAAACCTTGCGACAAGGCTCGGGATCAGTTCCGTTCCTTTATTATTACCGCTTATGATCCAGATCGCCTACAAGCAGTCGGCCGTGACTTCCGGGTGGATCATTGCGCCGATGGCCCTTACCGCCATCTTCGGGAAATCGTATGTGATCAAAATTTTAGATAAATTCGGATATCGCCAGACCCTGATGACCAACACCTTTATTATAGGGACCCTCATCTGTTTACTGGCTATTCCCGATATCCATACTTCCCTGTATTGGTTTGTGCCGATCATTGCCGTACTCGGATTCTTCAACTCCATCCAGTTTACCTCGATGAACACCATTTCCATTGCCGACCTGCGTAATTTCCAGACCAGCAGCGGAAACTCCCTTCTTTCCGTCAACCAGCAACTGGCGATCGGATTCGGGATTGCATTCGGACTGATTGTTTTAAAGATTTTTGAAAACACAGACCTTATCCACGGCGAACCCCACAATGCCTTCCGTTATACATTTCTGACCATCGGGATCCTCACCATCATTTCAGGTTTTGTTTTCCGCAGGCTCCATATTTCGGACGGGAAAAATATGAAATCCAAAGAATCATAGCGGGATGTCTTATGATTTTAGTAGAATTTTTCAGGTTAAATAAAACCGTTCCATAGAAATAAGCTTTGCCAAGGAGATTGATATGTCAGTGCATATATTTTAACATTAAGGAATTTAGCTTTAATTTCTTAATTTTTCTCCGCTCAATAAAGTGAATTTGACTACGTTGAATCTAAAGATTTCTTCCTATTACTATTTAAGAATAAACTTAGTTTATGGAGATGAAGCAACATTAAGCAGAAATCCTAAATATGATCAGATCAAATTCAAACAGTGTCTACCGATAGGCAGATTTTATTTAAATCAAAAATTAAATAAAACTTTAGAGACTAATGCAGGATGACCTGGCAGATTCTGTCAGTACCGGTCTTTTTAAAGTCTATCCAAGGGTTATTTAACTGAATAAAACATAAAAACAACAGGCCGGAGATGTCCCGGACCGGTATTATACATCTAATATATATACTTATATATCTTAAACGTATATTGATATACTTAAAACGTAGAAAAATATACATTAAATATATAATAATACGCATTAAGCGTAGAATTATACGTATTAAGTATAGAATTATACGTATTAAATATATAGAAATACGCATTAAGCGTATAATGATACATATTAAATATATACTGACATGTTTCGAATCTGCCTTTACAATTAAAGAACATCTCCCGACATCTTTTTAATAATGTGAATTCGACATAAAAATAGAGTTAGCTGACTGAAATTCATGTTATACTTACCAATTGCGTCGGGCTTTAACCTAAATTTATGGTAGGTTTCGGCTAAAGCCGATCATGATCCGATATAGGGTAAATGGGCTAAAGCCCATTTCTATTGATATTTGGATAGTATAGTTACACCAGATTCAGGTTAAAATAAATATCTGCTCGAGTTTTTTCCGTAGCGAAAAATCGAAGTTATTTTTGAAAGCTTTACGCATGACCTTTCGTAAAAAATATCCTTCCCGATATTACCACAGATCAATGCACCCGTTTTTTACTTGATTTACCTTTGCTTTATAATACCAACAATATTATGGCAACCAAAACAGTAGAAAAGATCGTCTCTCCCAGGCCGGCGCATTTTGTGGGTGACGGCTTCAGAGTTCACAACTTCATTCCGGGGATTCCGGGGATGGATATGAAAAGAATGGATCCTTTCATCATGCTCGACTACAATTCGAAGTTTCATTTCAATGGTACCGAACAGCCGCGGGGTGTAGGGGTACATCCGCACCGTGGTTTTGAAACCGTAACGATAGCCTATCAGGGAAAGGTGCAGCACCACGACAGCGCGGGCGGCGGCGGGATCATCGGGGAAGGAGACGTACAATGGATGACGGCGGCGAAAGGCGTGCTCCATAAAGAATATCATGAAAAAGAATGGGCAAAGACCGGCGGAATTTTCCAGATGGTTCAGCTGTGGATCAATCTTCCGTCCGTATACAAAATGAGCTGCCCGAAATACCAGGCCATCCGGAACAGCGACATGACCCGGGCAGACCTCGGCTCGGGCAGTTTCGTGGAGATTATCGCCGGCACCTATCAGGACCGGAAAGGACCGGCAACCACCTTCAGCCCTGTTCATGTGATGAATGCCAAACTTAAGAAAAACGGAAAAGCGGTTTTTGAATTCCCTTCCGACTTCAACACGGCGGCACTGGTAATTGAAGGAAGCATCACCGTTAACAGCTATGAAAAAGCTTCCGTCAACCATCTCGTTTTATTTAAAAATGAGGGAGAAACCTTTACCATTGAAGCCACGGAAGACAGTACCGTTCTTATCATCAGCGGAATGCCGCTTCATGAACCAATCTATGCGCACGGCCCCTTTGTCATGAATTCCCGGGAAGAAATCATGCAGGCTTTTGAAGATTATAACCTCGGAAGATTTGGCTACCTGGCGGATTAATTTAACCTAAATTTAAATTCAGTTTATTATTTTTCCTTATTTTTATGGAAAATGTTTATAAAGTTCTCCTTTAAAACAGATCTGTAAAAATTTGTTTTAAATAATATCAAGCTTTATAATTAAACCCTAAAAACGATGAAGCCTGAGTTCAAAAACATTGCTTTACAGGATACCGGAAATCGGTTTGAAATAGAATTCAACGGCAGTTCGGCCTTTATCGATTACCGCAAAATGGGAAGCCAGGTTGCCCTGAACCATACGGAATCCGATCTTCTGATCGCCGGTACCGGTGCCGCCGAAGCCCTGGTGGAAAAAACACTTCAGTATATTGAAGACCATCAGAAGAAAGCATTGCCATTCTGCCCTTACATACAGGCCTTCATCAGGAAAAACCCCGAGTGGAAACGCGTGGTGGATGAAAGATTCCACGGATACGACCAGCTATAAACATTGATAAATAAAATCATATCAGCTTTAATAAAAAATTAATCATCATGTCAAATATCGGACTTATTATAGAAGAGAAATCGGCCGACATCGGCAACTTCCTGGTGGGTAGACTTCTGCCTTTCCGCGAGAAAAGAGCGGTGGGCCCTTTTGTTTTTATCGACCACATGGGGCCGGCAGACCTTAAAGATTATCAGAACCTGGAGGTTCCTCCGCATCCGCACATCGGGCTTTCTACCCTTACCTATCTCCTGGAAGGGTCGATCTTTCACAGGGACAGCCTTGGCAGCGCACTGGAAATCCAGCCTGGAGCGGTCAACTGGATGACGGCGGGAAAGGGAGTGGTACATTCTGAAAGAACCCCTGAACACCTAAGGCATTCGGACAAAAGACTTCACGGTTTCCAGATCTGGGTAGGACTTCCCAAGCATCTGGAGCAGTCGGAACCTACCTTCCATCATACCGAAGCTAATGAAATCCCGGTTTGGGAAGAAGATGGCATTCAGTATAAGCTGATCGCCGGGGAAGCTTTCGGCAGACAGTCGCCGGTTCCCGTTCACAGCAAATTATTTTTTATCGAAATTAAAACAAAAGATGCCAAAAAAATCAGCATCGGAAAAGATCTTTACGGGGAAGCTGCGATGTATGTCCTGGACGGAACGGTAACGACGGACGGAAATTCTTACGGCTCGAGGCAGCTTATGATCGCTAAGGATACCAAACTTTGCGAGTTTGACATGAGCGAAAACGGAACGGTGTATCTTTTCGGCGGCGAGCCCTTCGATGAAGAACGCTTTATCTTCTGGAATTTTGTAAATTCCGACAAAGAACGGATCGAGCAGGCCAAAGTAAACTGGAACGACCAGAATCACGAGGCTTTCCCGCTGGTGCCGGGAGACGAAATAGAATATGTACCGCTACCCAAAGCGATATTAAACAGGAAACCTTAGGAAGAAATTATACTATGAAAATATTAGCATTTGCAGGAAGTACTTCTTCCACTTCTATCAATAAAGAACTCGTAAAATTTGTTTTAAAGGATTTTCGGAATGAGGAGATCAATTTGCTTGATTTAAATGATTTCGATATGCCCGTATTTTCCGTAGACCGTGAAAAGAAAGGATTTCCGGATGAGGCCCATCGGTTCCTGAAAGTGATTGAAGACTGTGATGTGATCATCTGCTCTCTGGCCGAACACAACAGGTCTTACAGTGCTGCCTTTAAGAATGTTTTCGACTGGGCGTCGAGGATCAATGTAAAAGTCTTCCAAAAAAAGCCGATGCTGCTGATGTCTACCTCTCCCGGCGGATACGGCGGAGGAAATGTGATGAATACGGCAAAAACATTCTTCCCGCAATTTGGCGGCGATGTAAAAGAGACGTTCTCCCTTCCCAAGTTCTACGAAAACTTCGACATGGAAACCGGTGTTATCAATCCTGAAATGCTGAAGGAGCTTAAAGATAAAATACTAAATTTTAAAAATCAGATCAGCAACTGATTCCTGACAGAAGAATAAAAAAACTTTAAACAAAAATTGATATGGAAACACACGAATATGCAGCAGGAGAAATAACAGTCATCTGGCAGCCTAAAAAATGTATTCACGCAGGAGTGTGCGTAAAAACACTTCCTAAAGTGTATAATCCCAAAGAAAGACCGTGGCTGAAACCTGAAAATGCAACAGCCGAAGAGCTCAGAAAACAGATTGATCTTTGCCCTTCCGGAGCATTAAGTTATACATTCAATACCGCAATATAATGGCTATCACCGTAAAAGCCAGTTTAGGCAAAGAGAAATATTACACGGAAGTGGTCGCCGGTGAGAATACCCTGATCACCGATGAACCGGTAGATAAAGGCGGCGGAAACAAAGGCTTCAACCCCTTTGAGATCCTGGCAACATCACTGGCAAGCTGCACGGCAGCCACCCTCAGAATGTATATCGACAGAAAAGAATGGGATATCGAAACCATCAATGTAGAAGTGGAGCTTGAGAATTTCCCGCTCACCAAAAGAGCGATCTTCAAGAGGAATATTACGTTTGAAGGCACAGTTCTTGACGAGGAACGTATCAAAAGACTCCGCACCATAGCGGATGCCTGTCCTATTCATAAAATACTGACGAACGACATAGAAATATTAACCAAATTTTCATAATATGATTGAAGTAAAACAAAACAACAACGAAAAAAACGGAAGCTTTGAAGCCTTCATCGATGGAAACCATGCCGGTCTGATGACGTATACCTGGGCCGGAGAAGAAAGATTTATCATTGACCATACGGAAGTGGAAGAAGCCTACAACGGTAAAGGCGTTGGCAAGGAAATGCTGCTTTCTGCGGTAGATTTTGCAAGAAAAAACAATAAGACCATTATTCCGCTCTGTCCTTTTGCAAAAGCTACTTTCCAGAAGCATGAAGATCTTCAGGATGTACTGGTGAATAAAACACAGGCTTAATTGGGATTAAGGTTGAGGTTAAGATCTAATTTTATCTCTATCTAAATTTTTAAAAAGACTACCTTTCGGGACACATCCGGAAGGTTTTTTATTTTTTGAGCAGAATATAAAAAAACTATATTTGCTAAAATTTTAATTTAACAGAACATGTCTCCGATTATATTATTATCCATTATCATTATCTATTTCGCACTGCTGCTTTGGGTGGCCTACAAAACCGGAAAAGGAAGTGATAATGAAAGTTTCTTTATCGGAAACAGGAAGAGCAACTGGATGCTGGTGGCCTTCGGGATGATCGGTACATCTTTGTCGGGCGTTACTTTTGTAAGTGTTCCGGGAGCGGTAGGAAATGATAAGTTTTCTTATCTGCAGATCACCCTGGGATACCTGATCGGCTATATCGTGGTTGCCTACGTTCTTCTGCCTTTATACTACAGGCTTAAGCTGACCTCCATCTACGGATACCTCCAGCAGAGGATGGGACAGCTGTCTTATAAATCGGGCGCGTGGATCTTCATTGTGTCAAGATTGGTGGGCGCCACAGCGAGATTGTATCTTGTGGTTAATATTTTACAGGTCGCCATCCTGGACAGTCTTGGGGTGCCTTTTATTGTAACGACCCTGATCATTCTGGCCATGATTATTCTTTATACGTACGAAGGCGGTGTAAAGACCATCGTCTGGACCGATACGCTTCAGACTTCATGTATGCTGCTGGGGTTAATCATCTGCACCGTTTATATGCTCAACCATCTGGGATTAAGCCTTGGTGACAGTTTTACCGCCATGAACGAAAAAGGCTACACCCGGATCTTTGATTTTGATCCTCACCAGAAAAGCTTTTTTATTAAACAAATACTTGCCGGAGCTTTTATAACGATTACGATGACCGGTATCGACCAGGAAATGATGCAGAAAAGCTTATCGGTAACCCGACTGAAAGATTCCCAGAAGAATATGGTTACTCTTGGATTTATCCTTCTGGGGGTTATTTCTTTATTCCTTTATATGGGCGGGCTTCTTCATCTTTATGGCGCACAAGAGAACGTGGCCAGCGCGGGAGATCAGCTTTTCCCTGATATTGCTTTGAACCACATGCCGCCTTTTATCTCTATAATCTTCATCATTGCATTGATATCAGCTTTATTTCCGAGTGCAGACGGGGCCATGACTGCGCTCACTTCATCACTGTGTATCGACATTTTCGGAATGCGGGAAAAAAAACATTGGGACGACGGGAAAAAGGAAAAATTCAGGAAGAACATTCACCTTTTGGTCGCCTTGTCATTCCTGATCATGGTGGTTATCTTTAAAGTCATTAATGACAATTCGATGATTGGTCTGATCCTTAAGCTTGCAGGATTCACTTACGGGCCTCTGTTAGGACTCTTTGCCTTTGGTATTTTCACGAAGTACAATGTGAAGGATAAGCTGGTACCTTTTGTATGCATCGCTGCCCCGGTGATTTCTTTCTTTATCGACAAATACCAGGAAACCCTTTTCGGAGAATTTAAAATCGGGCTGGAACTGCTCATCATTAACGGTTTGCTGACGTTTATCGGACTTTGGCTGATCAGAAGGAAATAATTTTCATTTAATACAGATTTATTGCATTTTACTTATCATTTCCAGTTGAAAAATAAAGTAATGATAAAAATGTGACTGCATTCAGGCGGGCGCTCGGTAAGGTTATCAATATAAAATCAATTTGTTTAGATTTAAAAATACTTATCATATAAAATACGTTAAAAGATTAAAATCCGGGTACAAATCCGGGTTTTTACATTTCCGTAAGCCACTAAAAAATTGTAGATTTGTGTGCATATAAATTCTAAGCAATGAGTAAAAGCATCGAAGAGTTGAAATCTCTTACTACGCAGATCAGAAGAGACATTTTAAGAATGGTTCACGCTGTGAATTCCGGTCACCCAGGTGGAAGTTTAGGTTGTACTGAATTCTTTACAGCCCTTTACGGAAAGGTGATGAATTATAAACTGCCTTTCACGATGGAGGGTAAGAATGAAGATCATTTTTATCTTTCAAACGGACATATTTCTCCGGTATTCTATTCTACTTTAGCCAGATTCGGGTTTTTCCCGGTGAGTGAACTGGGGACTTTCAGAAAACTGGATTCGAGATTACAGGGACACCCGACAACTCACGAAGGACTTCCGGGGATCAGAGTGGCTTCAGGCTCTTTGGGACAGGGACTTTCGGTTGCTTTAGGTGCAGCTCAGGGCAAGAAATTAGACGGAGATCAATCTTTGGTATATACTTTACAGGGAGACGGAGAACTGCAGGAAGGCCAGAACTGGGAAGCTTTCATGTATGCAGCTTCCAAAAAAGTTGACAATATCATTTCAACAATCGACTATAACGGGCAGCAGATCGACGGAAGTACAGACAACGTACTTTCTTTAGGAAATCTTCATGCCAAGCTGGAAGCGTTCGGATGGACGGTTCTGGAAGAGAAAAACGGTAACGATCTTGAAGCAGTCATTGCTATTCTTGAAAAGGCAAAAACCGAAACAGGAAAAGAAAAGCCGGTAGCGATTATTCTTCATACGCAGATGGGTAACGGTGTTGACTTTATGATGGGGTCTCACGCATGGCACGGAAAAGCGCCTAGCGACGAGCAATTGGCAACAGCCATCAAACAATTGTATTTAGAAGCACCTGCTGATTATTAATTACCAGAGTAATAAGTAATTTTTCAATCTTTAAATTTTTAAATTAATAATGAAATATACATATACAGAAAAAAAAGATACCCGTTCAGGATTCGGAGCCGGACTTGCTGAACTCGCAGATACTCATCCTAATGTTGTAGCACTTTGTGCCGACCTTATCGGATCTTTGAAAATGGAAAAATTCATTGAGAAAGCGCCGGAAAGATTTTTTCAGGTAGGGATCGCAGAAGCCAACATGATGGGGATGGCGGCAGGATTAAGCATTACCGGAAAAATTCCTTTTACGGGAACTTTCGCTAACTTTTCCACATCCAGAGTGTATGACCAGATTCGTCAGTCAATTGCCTATTCCAATAAAAATGTTAAGATCTGTGCTTCTCATGCCGGACTTACTTTAGGAGAAGACGGAGCTACCCACCAGGTTCTGGAAGACATCGGGATGATGAAAATGCTTCCGGGAATGACGGTCATCAACCCTTGTGATTACAATCAGACAAAAGCGGCTACTTTAGCCATTGCTGATTTTGAAGGCCCTGTTTACTTACGATTCGGAAGACCTGTGGTTCCTGTTTTTATCCCGGAAGATATGCCTTTCGAAATCGGAAAAGGAATTATGCTGCAGGAAGGAACTGATGTAACCATCGTGGCAACAGGTCACTTGGTTTGGGAATCTTTATTAGCGGCTGATGAGCTTGAAAAAAAAGGTATTTCCTGTGAAGTGATCAATATCCATACGATTAAACCTTTAGACGAAGAAATCATCCTAAAATCGGTAGAAAAGACCGGAAAGATCGTAACTGCCGAAGAGCACAACTATCTTGGCGGCCTTGGAGAATCTATTGCGGGAATGCTTGCCAGAAAAAGACCAACCAGACAGGAGTTCGTTGCGGTGAATGATACCTTCGGGGAATCTGCAACGCCTGCTGAACTGATGAAGAAGTATAAAATCGATTCTACTGCGGTACAAGAAGCGGTAAAGAGAATTTTAGATAAATAATTTCTTTTGAGATATCAATTAAAAGCATCCTTTCCGGATGCTTTTTTTGTTATCTGAACTTTCTGTCTTCTTCCTGTATTTCCAGATCGTTGATGCTTGCAAATCTTTTTCTCATTAAACCGTTCTCGTCAAACTCCCAGTTTTCGTTTCCATAAGCCCGAAACCAGTTCCCTTCTTTGGTTTGATATTCGTATTCAAAACGAACGGCAATCCGGTTTTCGGTATGTGCCCAATATTCTTTTTTTAATTGATAGTTAAGTTCCCTTTCCCATTTTTTAGAAAGAAATTTTACGATTTCATCTCTGCCGTTGACAAATTGATCTCTATTTCTCCATTCGCTGTCTACGGTATATGCCCTGGAAACTTTTTCAGGATCCTGACTATTCCAGGCATCTTCTGCCAATTGGATTTTTTCTAAAGCCGTTTCAAATGTAAAGGGTGGAAGTGGGTGTTTCTGTTCCATAATATTACTTAATTAGTTGGTTGATGATTTTTTTTGATTTTTCTATCAATTCATTTGATCTGAAAAGCTGGCTTTCAACAATACAGCTTTCAAACAGCAGATAAATATGATCCGAAAGATCTTTATCTTCCATTAATTCAGAAAAATAAGTCCTCAAATCTTTTTTATGATGTTGAATTACCTTTAATATTTTCACATGATCTGCAGGAATTTCAGACAAAATATTCAGGAAGCTGCAGCCTCTGAAATTTTCTTTCTGATTCATGTATATTAAAAAATCGAAAGAAGAAATGAGTTTAGAATGAACATCCTCTTTCTTTGAAATGAATTGATGCAACTCCTTAAACCAATAGTCGTGTCTTACATTTAAAAATTCTACACACAAATCTTCTTTAGATTTAAAATATTGATAGAAGCTTGCTCTAGCAACATTAGCCTCAGAAATAATCTGATTAATTCCCGTAGAATTATAGCCTTGTTTTGCAAAAAGTTCAAATGTTATTTTAACGATTCTTTCTTTTGGTGACACCATATTCGATTTATTAACAGGACAAATGTACAATTTAATTTTTAAAACAGACAGATCAGTCTGTCTATATTTATTTTATAGATATGTCTATTATGCTGATCAATGGCCAAAACAACACGAGCGGACTAAGTCCGCTCGTGTTGATATTATTAAGAAATATATTTTGTCTTTAAAAAATTATCTGAAAAACTTCCACTTCGGAATAATGGCCAGCATTCCAAAACCTGTAAACAGGAAAAGATTGGTGACATCCGTATAAAGGAACGTCGAAAGATAATAACTATGCATAAAGAAATGCAGCACCAATAACGCAGGAAAGGCAAAGATGCCTATTTTGCGGTAGAAATACATCAGCACCAGACTTACTGCCATTAAAGCATCAATGGCAAAAATAACAAAGAAATACCATCTGGGAATATGAAGATATTCGTGTTGCAGATACTCGTCCAGATCGATTCCGAATCCCATTAAAGTAAAAATCATCAATGCCGCAAAAGCCAGAATAAATCCCCATCCTTTTTTAGGATCCTCGTCAAAATAGCTGTATTCTTCCATAGGGACAAAAATAAAGAACTTATGAGAGATTTCATAAGTTCTTTTATATAATTCTTTTTAAAATCCGGATTATACAGAGATCGCGTTGATCAGTCTGTTTTTGTCACTTAAGTATTCCTCCATAGAAATCATACTTTCGGTTCTCATGACATCCTGAATATCATCGATCTGGTAAATAATCCTTTTGGCATCTTCCGTATTTTTCGCTCTTACTTTGCAGAAAATGTTATATTTCCCTGAAATAACGCTGGCTTCAATTACGTTAGGAATGCTTGTCAACTCCTTCAATACCTCTTGTGTACGGTTTGATTTCGTTAATAAAATTCCGATGAAAGCGGTGAAATGGTAGTCCAGCTTTCCATAATCGATGTTTAGAGATGATCCCAAAATAATACCTGCATCTTCCATCTTTTTCACTCTTACGTGAATTGTACCAGCGGAAACATCCATCTGTTTAGCAATTTCTGTAAAAGGCATTCTTGTGTTTTCTACTAAGAAATCAAGAATTTTCTTGTCTATTTCGTCCAGTTGATAGTTCATATTAGTTAAATTACAATTTTCTTAAAAAAACAATGTATTTTTTGCAAATTTATAAAAAATAATTTAACAAAAAAAATTATATCAAATATTAACAATAATTAACACCTATGATAAAAATCATTAAAGAATCAAAATTATTTGGTTACTGATTTTGTGGAATCTGTTTTTATTTCAGTTCTATTCCCGGCGGATTTTTTGTCTTTTCTCTTCTTTTTGAAAAAAGAATTAAAACTCTTACTCCAAACGATCCCTCCGCCATAGGCCTGATTAGCAGTCCCGTTTGATCCGGCACCATTAATAACACCGATATTCGACGGTTTTGAGTAGCCTCTTAAGATAAGGCTTCCATCATTTTTCTTGGAAATATCATATTCTATCGTTCCCTCCCCGGAGAGATAATTGGCTTCCGTATTCTCTGTTTTGGTCAGAGGAATTCCCAATCCGGTCTTTACTTTAACCCTTGGTGAAAGAGCGAAACTCACCCCGGCATTGGCCCGGTCTCCGGTATTGGAATATTGGTCTCCTTTTACATAATTAAGGTCGATCTGGAATTCATTACTCATGGTATTCAAAACAGAGCCTAACTGCTTCAAAAGCATATTATATCCGGAAGATTCTGCGACACCCGCTACGTCTACATCCACACCGCCGGTTTTCGAAACATTAAAGCTGTTTAAAAGCAACACGGAACCGAACTGCAATACTTTCTCTCCTTCCTGGCTCATCTTGGCCGCAAGCGTCTCTTTCACCTGACTGGAAACATCCAGGGCCGTCACGTCAAGATCGACTTTCGGATCTACGAGAGACTGTGTAATATTAGCCTGAAGCAAGATACTGATCGGCTGCAGACTTCCCATATTCAGATATTCTCCTGCATTGGAAACCATTCTTACGTAGTTTGCCGTAATATCCAGCGCAGGTTTCATCGCATCGCCGTCCCATCTGATGCTGCTTCCTTTTTCGATCTGGAAAGTTTTATTGAGGATTGCTTTGGAAACAAATGTTCCGTTTTCCACTTTATAGGTTCCATTCATGGCAATATTGCCCTGTCTGCTCATCTGGAAACGCAACTTTTCAGCAGCACCCTTTACGGTAATATTTCCGACATCGTCACCAATCAGGACGTTTACGGTCGTTCCTTTATCAACATCCAGCGCAAAATCAATGTTCATATTAGCGCCTGTTTTCTTTTTATCCTCCAAAGTGACAAGACCGTCCTTCCCTTCTTTGAGGAATCTCAGCATTTTAAATTCTTCTACATTAGACGTTGATCCTGAATTGAATGTAAACGTACTTCCGCTTAAAGCTTTCATATTCGGCGTAGAAAGGCTTAAGCCCGAGACCGGACCATCCACATAGAGATCTCCCTGTCCGTAAACCCTGCCCCAGAAAAGATCATAGTCTTTCTGAGTTGTATTTAAAACCAATAAATTATCAGCCCTCATTACAAGGTTAACCCCCATCGATGAAAGTGTCTCAAACTGTACCGCTCCTGAGATATTTCCTTTGGAATTCGTTCTTCCGTCGTGAACTTCTATATTATTGAGAATGGCTAAACCTTTGGTTAATGGAATTACCGTATCATCAAATGAATAATCCACACCGGTAAAGAGCAATTTTAACCCAAACCCTTTTAAGGCAATATCGCCACTGTAATCCAAATCACTGAATTTGCCGCTGATCTTCAGATCTCCGGTTGCCTTACCTCTCAGGTTTCCGAACACGGTGGTAACGAACTGCTGGGCAAAAGCAATATCAAAATCTCTCATTTCGGCTGTAAGATCTATGGTCGGCGAAGAAGTATTGTTATTGACCGTACCGGTCACATGAAGGCTGTTGTTTCCGATAACGCCGGCTGAATTTACTTTTATATCGACATCATACACATTCAGAGAGAATCCGTTGGTTGCGGAAATCGTAATATCTCCCATATCATTTCCATTCATCATGATATCATCGATGGTCATGTCAACCAAAGGCTGCAGGGTACTTTTATCCATACGGATTTTCACATTCCCGTTGGCAAGACCCTTGATATTCATAGAATTTCCTCCGGGCTGCATTTCCATCAGTTTTTCGATCGCAAAATCGTTGACTTCGGCATCGAGGTAAAAATCCTTGGCAGATTTGAACTGTGCTTCTTTTATCAGCAAAGCACTTTTATCAGAATATATCCTCAGATTCCTGATATCGAAATCTTTCTCCTTTTTACGGTAGGTAATGGAATGATTCAGTTCGGGGCTTGTATCGATAGCCCATGTTACCTCATTAAATTTCACTTCAGTCGGCTCAAACCGAAAAACAAAATCCCCCCCCTCGTTGGTAGACTGGTTCACATTGATGGCATATTCCTTAAGGTTGTCATCCAGCTCATCTTCCGGACTTCCATGTCTGAATTTTGCAGCGAGATGAAGAACAGTGTTGTTTTCATTTCTCCCGCTCAGTGTAAGGTCTTTAATAATATTTTTATTGTACTGTACCCTGTTGATCTTCGCAAAAATCTGCTCATCAAGATTGGCTGTATTGATTCTTACCATCACGCTGTCTACCATTGCGCTGTCTCTCGTGATGTTGCTTCTTTCATTGATCGCGTAAGCAGGATTGGCTGCAGCCAGAGCTTTATCAGCTTCGGTGATTTCCTCTTTTTTCGTCATGATATATTTTAAAGACGCTGCATCCAGGTTTAAAATAAGATTATTGGAGTTTCCGTCGTAATGGCCTTCAACCTTCGCTCCCTGCGGCAATTTAAGATCCGGAAGGAAGTAGCTGATCAGGCCTTGCTGAACATCGAAGTTCATGGCAAAGCTCTGCCCCCTGTAGATTTTTCTCGGGGCAGGTCCTACAAGAATTTTGTTTAATCCGTTTTCTACCATTCCGGCGAGATCTCCAAGGTTATATCTTCCTGAAATCTTACCGTTGGCTGCTCCCGGCGCATCGACATCGATGACCCGGCCTCCGTTTTCAATAAACGTTTTCAGCTTTGCACTCGGAATGGAATATTTCTGGGTCGCCGTGGCAAAATTAATTCCATTGGCTTCTACATCCAATGTAAGATCGTTGATGGATGACATCGACATTTTACCGTTTACCCTTCCGCTCAGAACCTGAGTTCCGGGTTTATTGGTAAAGTAATTCATGTTGAGATAATTCACATCCGCATTCACATTCATGGAAACTCTTGAAGTGCTGAAATCAATTAATCCTTTAATATTGGCTTTTGCCTGTTCATCATTGACGGTGATGAGTCCGTTATACTTTTTATGATCCAAAAGGCCTTCGAGATATACGTTATTGATCTCCTTATCCATGATCTCAATACTGGTAATCCTGGACTTGGTGGTGAGCCTCATGGTATTGACGTCAAAGCTCTGCCCGTTGATATCAAATCTTCCTGAAATTAAGCCGACGGATTTGTTTTTGGTAATAACAGACGTATTCAGATCTTTAACCTCGGCAATTCCGACGTATTTAGGCATGGATGAACTGTAATCCGTTAAAGAAAACTGCGTGATTTTTGCCTGTCCGATTCCTGTCATTAAATTCCCGCTGGAAACATATACCCGATTTGGATTTACGCTTGCCGTTCCGTTATATTTCAATTTTCCGAAGTCATCGGCAAAATTTTTCATCTTTGTGGAAATAAATGAAGGCATCATTGCTTTCAGATCTTTATAGGTAAAGTCTGCCGAAAGATTGTTGGTTTCGATTAAAAAATTACCTTTCAGCAATCTGTTCACTTTCATGCTTTTGGTGGCAATATTCACATCCGGATTTCTGATCAGGAAATTATCCAGTTTAAAATCATTCAGCGGGCCTGCCATTTTCCCTGAAATATTAAACGGTTTAAAATTGTCCCAGTTCGTCACAAAATAACTGATGTCATAGCCGCTTAGCTGGCTTCCCTGCATAAGATTCATTTCCCATTTTACTTTATCTGCAAAATCAGACCACGATCCGTCATCATGAAGATTGAATCTAATATCTCCTTGCAAAAGCGAATGGTCCGTATTTAAGGTCAGGTCCTTCAATGAAAGGTAATCCGGCGTCATCGAAAGTTCCGTAGAGAAAGTATCGACAAAATGAGGCTTGCCCCATCTTGTCGTCGTGAAAGTCATATTATTGATGAGCGCTGAAATGTTCCTTCCGTTTACCTTTACATTCGGCGCTTTCAGATTAAAGTTGGTAGCGGTCAGCCACTTCCCTTTTTCGCCCGGTGAATTTAAATTGACAATAGAAACTTTGGAATCCAGAATCTGTAGTCTTGAATCCAGCTGAAAAGGAGGCTTGTTCGGATCCCTTTTCTTACCGCTGTCGAATAATTGTGTGAAGCGGATGAAATTTGAGATACTGTCGCCCTTATAGGTAATGACTTTTACGTCGGCATTTTTTAAGGTTAAAGAATTAAAGCTTAAAGAGTTGTTTTTGGTGATATTTTTAACCAGAGAAAGCCAGTTGGAATTGGCAATGAATTCTTTTGACTGAATAAAATCATATCCTTTATAGTCTTTGATTTTCAATCCTTTGATCTTTACATTTCCAAAAAAATTGACTTCAACGCTTTCGGTAGACATCTGCGCCTTAAAATCCCTATTGACAACCTGCAGCGCCTGGTCTGCCGCCCATTGTTTGGTCACGGGAAGATTAATAATGATGAAAATAGAAACCACAAGGCCGAGACCGAGCCAGAAAAGAATCAGCAGAAGACGTGCCCACCAAGAGTAGCTGGTAACATCTTTTACGGCCTGTTTTCCGAACTCTTCAGCAGTTTCCACAGGATGTTTAATGGCATCGGAAGCCAGTTCGGAAGCTTCTTTCACCGTCTCCTTTACTTTGTCTCCGGCGTTTTCAACGGCCTTCTGTACCTGATTACCTAGGTTTTCAGCTACTGATTTTTTGTTCTCATTCTCGTTATTATTCTCTAACTTTGCCATTATTATGAGCGACTCTATAATTTTAGGTATTGAATCGTCTTGCGACGATACATCAGCAGCTATCATCAAGGGAAATTCTATTCTGTCGAACATTGCTGCAAACCAGGCAATCCATAAAGAATATGGAGGTGTTGTTCCTGAGCTTGCATCGCGTGCCCATCAGCAAAATATCATCCCCGTTGTTGAAAAATCTCTAACTAAAGCAAATATACAACAAAATGCAATTTCCGCGATAGGATTTACCCGCGGCCCCGGACTTTTGGGATCACTTCTGGTAGGAACTTCATTTGCTAAGTCTTTGGCAATGAGCTTAGACATTCCTTTAATTGAAGTAAACCACCTCCAGGCGCATATTTTAGCGCATTTCATTGACGATGCAAATCCTATGCCGCCTAAATTCCCTTTTCTCTGCCTCACCGTGAGCGGTGGACATACGATGATCGTCCTAGTAAAGGACTATTTTGACATGGAGATCATCGGGAAAACAACCGATGATGCCGCCGGGGAAGCTTTCGATAAGATCGGAAAAATATTTGACCTTGATTATCCTGCAGGCCCTATCATTGACAGGCTTGCGAAAGAAGGAAATCCCAATGCTTTCAAATTTAATAAACCGAAACTCGAAAATTACGACTATTCTTTCAGCGGTATAAAAACCTCTGTGTTATATTTTATTCAGAAAGAAGTACGCAAGGATGCGGATTTTGTTAAAAATAACCTGAACGATCTTTGTGCTTCGGTACAAAAATCAATCATTGAAATCCTGATGAACAAGCTGGAAAAAGCCGCACAAGATCTCGGAATTAAAGAAGTGGCTATTGCCGGTGGTGTTTCAGCAAATTCGGCATTGAGAAAAGCGATGGAAATTAACCACGAAAAACTAGGCTGGAATATTTACATCCCAAAATTCGAATACACCACGGATAACGCGGCGATGATCGCCATGGTGGCCCAACTGAAATTTGAACGAGGCGAATTTACGGATTTAAGAACCAGTGCAACAGCAAAATACGATCTATGAAAATTCTCTTAGAAGAAAAAGTACTGGGAACGCAGTCTAAGAAAAATTCAAAGTATTATTGGATTTTAGAAACCGTTACCGGAAAAAATGATGCATCGGATATTTCTATGGACTATTTCCCATCCTCATCTGAAAAGGGTTATATTCAGGATATAAAAGAAGAAGTTATAGAAAAAATAAATTCTGAAAATATCTTCAGTTTTCCCTACGAACCTAAAGAAGGGGATTATTTATCCATTAAAAACAATTTGAGAAAACAGGAATATTTAAATCTGATTTTCATTAACAACAACTGGATAGAAGAAATTTTCATGTGCTCTTACCGTGATTGTGATACGGACATTTACACAACAATAAAAACAGGAGTTGCCTTTTTAACGCAAGATATATGAAGCTATTCTACGGAAAAATCGAAGGAAATCAAGTAACGATCAGCGACGAAGAACAACAGCATATGATAAAAGTTCTTCGCATGAAGGAAGGTGAAGCCATTCACGTAACAGACGGAAAAGGAAATCTTGCTTCCGGAACTCTGATGATTGAAGGCAAAAAAGCGATTCTTTCTGTCCATGAAATCCAAACCAATTTGCCCGGCTTTCAGCCGAAGCTGCATATTGCCATCGCCCCGACAAAAAATATCGACCGCATTGAATTCTTCATCGAAAAGGCCGTGGAAATGGGTATTTCTGAAATTACTATTCTACAAACCGAAAAAACAGAACGTAAAAACCTCAACATCGACAAACTCAGAAAACAGGCTATAGCCGCCTCTAAACAAAGTTTGAGGTTTCACTTTCCGATCATCAATGACAACATTAAAATTCAGGATTTCTTAAAAAAAATTATTCCCGAAAATACCTATGTTGCGCACTGTCATGAAAATCTCCAAAGAATCGCGTTAAAGGAAATTCCTAAGCTTGACAACATCACTTTCCTTATTGGCCCCGAGGGTGATTTTTCCGAAAAGGAAATCCTGTTACTGGCCGGACATGATGTAAAAGCCGTTTCCCTGGGAAATCAAAGATTAAGAACCGAAACCGCCGGGATTTTCGTTGCCGCGTGGAATTATTATCGTATGGAATCGTAAGGGAATTGGCAGCATTAAACTTTGCAGGATAGGAATTAAAACGATCCTATTTGTTTCCATCTGCCTTCTCATGCCTTCTATTTCAATTCTAACAGTTTCTTTTTAAAGATACTTGTTTTAAATATCCCATACGCTTTATGATCACTCTTCATAGGGTTTTCAAGTCACTTTTTTTTCCTTAATATTTTTATATAAACTAAAAAAATCAGTGCGTATATGATTATATTTAATAATAGATTTATGAAACTATTTCCGTTTAACTTAACACAGTCACCTGAATAAAATTCATAGTAAAACCTTGGAAAACCAATTGAAAAAGAATTATTAAAAGGCTCCTCTCCAAAAAATTTCTGATAAAAAATAGAGGAAAATAAATAGACACAAAAACCAATAAACCAATTTACTATGTTTTTCATACATTAATTATTTTGAATAACTGGTTGTCTAAAATCTAAACTATTGAAATCACAGTTTCTCTTTCGCCCAATAATCATACATTCCGGATTCCTGAAGCTCCTTTCCGTTGTACTTATAGTTGTACATACTGCTTGTTCCAAAGACCGCTTTCACATCCCTTGGGATATTCATTCCGAAAGGGTAATAATCATTCATATCCGTAATTTCAACGCCGCCGTTTTCTTTTTTATAGCTTACCCTTACGTTTCCCAAATGATCTTTATACTGATAAATGTACTCCTTTTTTTCATAATCATAAAACCCTTCTGCGGTTGGAAAAAAATTAAGGGTAGGTGTAGGATTTTTTATCCCTGCTTCCTTGATAAAAGATTCCTGTTCGTAGGCAAATTCTATGGGGTCAAGTTCGTTGGGAGGATTTCCTGCTGTGCTCAGGTACTGGAACCCGTCCAGGTAATCCGCAATCGTGGTGTAGACTGAGCCATCCTGTTTCAGGAAGTTAAAGGTCTTTCTCAGCTTGGTTCCGTCGGCACGGTACAGATAGATCATTTTCTTTTTATTTTCTTCTATCCTGAGTGCGTTGGGAAGGTTAAGGTGATTGTAACCGATATTTTGAATTTGCTTGTCCGGCATGGCTTTCATATTTCAGTTGGCAGTTTTAATATATTATAGTATACTTTACCAGAAAGACTCGAAAATCAACTCTTTTTATTTCATTAAATGATACTACAGATATTTGTTTTTCGATCATACTAAAACCACTGCAACCCGCAGTGGTTTTTTATAAATTTAAAATTTTTCCTTTTACAGGTTTGTACTAAAAGTTTTTGCACTTTGGATGAAGTTTGAAAGATTTTCCGTCTTTATATTATAAAGCAATATTTTGTATTTTCCGTTTGTATAAAACTTTGACACTCGTCCATTATGTGCTTTATAGAGATAATTTTCGTTATAATTTCTCTTATCCCAATACTCTCCAATATATTTTAAAACTTCATTGTAATCAACCTCTTTTAATTCCCAATTTTCAGATTCTTTCCCCTCATTTTTGTAGGAAGTATAAATATAAAATATTTGTTTATCATTATATTCAAAGAAAAAATTATTATTACTTTTATACCAATTTACAATTTTTTTTGGTAATGTTATTGAAAAGTGCGTTGTGTAGTATATATCGTGATCCGATGAAGCATTAACATTATTGATATATTTAAGTTTATTCTCGGTATTATTATACTCAAAGACCATACTAGCATCATTGATGCTATTTTTGGGTACATCTATATAAGAAGTACAAGAACCCATTAGCAGAATTAACAAAACAAAGATTGAATATTTCATAATTATTTGTTTACTTTTTCCATTGCTTTTTTAAATGATGAATAATCTATCGTAATAATAGAACCTCCTGTGTTATAAAAACCAACCGTAGGGGTGTATGTGTTAGGAGGAGGAGTTCCTCCTATTTGACCAGAAGGCAATGTCCCAACATTTTCAGTCCATCCTAAAATCATGGAAGGTTGATTTCCTTGCATATTTTTAGGATCTGTGTCTTTTCCTGTTCCAGTTGAAGGAGTTGGCAAACCATAACTAGTCACATTGCCATTTGTATCATATTCAAGAGGATGTAAATGCGCGTCAGAAGCAACACTATCTCCTTTTTCTTTTAGATCCTTTCTAGCTTCAGCCCATTGTTTTGAACCCACTTCTCCTGCTTTTTCTCCAGTGACTGTTTTCGACGATTTTCCATTTTGTCCAAATAAAAACCCTTTTTCAGTGCCTGTTTTATCTGTTTTACCAAATGTATATATATCATCAATCTGTCTTATTTGATCATTGGTTACTTGATTGATCACATGTCCTGCGCTAATTGCTGCATCAGTATCAGCTTCTTTTTTACTAGTAGTTAAAACTACTTTTTTATCAGTTTTACCATCTTCCACATGTTTTGTGAGCTGTCCTTTTAAATTGTAATAATCTGTAAGAGGACTTCTTCCGTCTGGGTCAATAAACCTAATTGGGTTATCAAATGCATAATTATAAGGGGACCAACGACGCATTTTTTCTGATAAAGGATCTGGTACGATCCAACGACCGATGTCTGGCATGTATTGGCGAGCTCCAAAGTCGTATGCGCCAGTCTCTTGAAGTTCCTTACCGTTGTACTTGTAGTTATACAAGCTACTGGTCCCAAAGACCGCTTTCACATCCCTGGGGATATTCATCCCGAAAGGGTAATAATCATTCATATCCGTAATTTCAACGCCGCCGTTTTCTTTTTTATAGCTTACCCGTACGTTTCCCAAATGATCTTTATACTGATAAATGTACTCCTTTTTTTCATAATCATAAAAGCCTTCAGCGGTTGGAAAAATTAAGATTCTGGTTTTTAAGCGGGGTTTGTATAAGCGCTGTCATCAAATTGATTCAATTCGACATTTCAAATTGGTATTCTTTCACTGCCAGCGGGGAGGGATTTTGGTTTTATAATTATACACTATTTCTTTAAATGCAATCCCTGAAGATTATCAACAAAATATAAGTCATACATTTTTTCTTCTTTACAAATATTTGTTTCTTCATCAAATCTAAAACAATTTACATCCATATAATTTACAGGTTTTAGTTTTATCCCGTTTATTGTAGGAGCCTGAGAAGACATTGAATGTAAAGTAAAATTATAGCTCTTATTTACACTTATTTTTTGTTGATTTATTGCATTCTCTTTTTTAGATACTATCTTAAATAGGGAATCTCCTTTTTTTGCATATACTAAGTAATAACTGTTTATGGAATCTATTTTATAAACTTCATATTTAGCATTATCTTTCTTTTGATCTATATGTTGAGTATTACAAGATGTAATTAATGTCAAACTAATTAAAAATATAAAATTTTTCATTGCTTTTTAAGGATAGGTCATTATTACTGTGCCATTTTGAGTAGTATAATTTACCCTCGCTGTGTTAGAGGGTGGATTTCCATTTGGTAGTCGTTGAACAGCGTTTCCATTTGCATCTAATAAATTTTCAGAAATAGCTCCTCCTTGTGGAGTTGCAGAATTATGCGCCTGCGTATAAACTGAATTCGGTTGCCCTGCTGCTGGTGAAGAAATACCTGATGCCTGTGATAATTTTGCACCTTGATAAGATTCTGTTACCTCGTGTAATGTAGACGCTCCTGGGTTATTATAAGCATTGTCTAATGTGGAAAGAACTGTTGGATTAATTTCTTGATTAGTTTGTACAGTTTTAATAGCCATTGGTGCTGCTGCTCCTTGTGGAATATCTTGTGATACTGTATTTCCTCCAAATGCTCCACCAATATATAATTGACCTGATGCAGTTGTTTTAGTATTCTCGGCAGTGACATTAACTGTAATTGTATGATCATCAATTGCCGACATTAATTGTTGTGTATTAGCATTTACAGCTACTTTTCCATTAGCATTTACAGTACTTACATTTTGCGTATAACTTACTTTCCCATTACTATCCATTGATAATGTTAATTGCCCCTGTACAGAAGCTTGTAGTTCATTAAATGCGGCTTGTGCTTGTGCCCCTTTTAAAATTACATCATTAACAACCATTCCATCAGGATCGATAAATCTTAATGGATTATTAACTGCATAATTATACGGCGACCACCTGCGATATTTTTCCGCCAGCGGATCCACAACACCCCATCTTCCAATATCCGGTATATAAAACCTTGCACCATAGTCATACATTCCCGTCTCCTGCAACTCCTTTCCGTTGTACTTGTAGTTGTACATACTGCTTGTTCCAAAGACCGCTTTCACATCCCTTGGGATATTCATTCCGAAAGGGTAATAATCATTCATATCCGTAATTTCAATGCCGCCGTTTACTTTTTTATAGCTTACCCGTACGTTTCCCAAATGATCTTTATACTGATAAATGTACTCTTTTTTTTCATAATCATAAAATCCTTCAGCGGTTGGAAAAAAATTAAGGGTAGGTGTAGGATTTTTTATCCCTGCTTCCTTGATAAAAGATTCCTGTTCGTAGGCATATTCTATGGGGTCAAGCTCGTTGGGAGGATTTCCTGCGGTGCTCAGATACTGGAACCCATCCAGGTAATCCGCAATCGTGGTGTAGACTGAGCCATCCTGTTTCAGGAAGTTAAAGGTCTTTCTCAGCTTGGTTCCGTCGGCACGGTACAGATAGATCATTTTCTTTTTATTTTCTTCTATCCTGAGCGCATTCGGAAGGTTAAGGTGATTGTAACCGATGGTATGAATTTGCTTGTCCGGCATCGTTTTCATATTCCCGTTGGCATCATATTCCATTGGGATTCCGCCTCCCTCATAGCCTGTCGGGTTCTCACTTTTGTCTAAGACACTCATTAGCCGGTTGCCGGAATATTCGTAAAGCAGATCATCGATAAGCTCTGCGTTATTATCAAGACCCTTGGCATTTCTTCTGAGTCGCGTTATGTTTCCGTTGATATCATAATCTACAGTCTCATTATTCCAGTTGTTTTCAGGTACCGCATTATCCGGATTTAAAAAAGTTCCCTTATTAAGACGGTTCAGCCCATCATACCGGTAAGCATACCTTTTCAGGATTCCGTTTGCAGTGGTCCTCCAGCTTACTTCGGAGATATTGCCATTATACCTTCCGGGCGACAGCTGAGCGTTTGTGGGATTCTGGTAACGGATATCATACCCGAAGAGCTTGTTGCCCACAGCTGATATCAGCTCCGGATTGATGCCGGTCATCCAGCCACGGACGTTGTAGGCATAATCGACGCTCTGAAGATTATTCCCGACTTTTTTGTTGACCAGCTGGCCTTTTTCATTATAGCTGTTTTCAGCTAAGAGTTCCTCTGCATTATTGTCGACCTGATGATAATGCTTCAAAAGCATATTCTGCGCATTATACACAAATCTTTCTTTTACCTGAACTTCCGGTGTATTTCCATCCCTTTTGTGATAGGTATTGGTTTTCTGGGGAACTCCTGCAAAATCCGGCAGCGTTTCGGTCTTGGTATATCCTCCAAGGTAATTAACCGAATGCGTTCCGGTTATCCTGCCTCTGGTATCATACCATGTATAGTTCCTGGTCCAGCCGTCATTTTCGATATTTTTCACAAAACCGGCCAAAGGAAGCCCTTTGGTGGAAATTCCGTTGGCGGCATTGTCCGTTAAAAGGGATTGGGCAAAAACATTAGTAGCAGTTGGTGATCCTGCCGGATACGAGTCATAATAATTAACACTCAAAAGCTTGGTCATGGTATTGGGATAACTGCTGGCGGCGGTATTATCGTAATACACATTCATATTGCTGTTATTGAAGCCTATAGCAGTAGTTCGCAGTACATTATTACTCCCTTTGGAATTGACATTTGCCTGTTCTGTTGCTCTTCCTGCACTCCCGTAATTTTGAGCGCTCGTGTAAAGCCCTGTGTAAGCAACCCTGCCAAACTGATCGTATTTGGTGAAGAGCCATTGATTTGAAGCTCCCATATTGGCATCCTGGGTCATCACCAGCCGATCCTGCTTATCATACACCATATATTCCCAGCCTTTGCCGGGAAGTTTTTTTTCGACCAGACGGTTTCTGCCATCGTATTTGTATTGATAACAAAGATCCAAAAGCTCTGTATTGGGGTCGGTGGCAACCGATGCCAAAGGAGGAATGACGAAAGCCAGCTGGTTGTATTCATTGTACACATAATACGTGTCTGCTTTTTCCGTGGTACTGAGCATTTTTCTCACTAGCAGTACCTGTCCTTCTCCATTTTTGAATTCAATGGTCTGGTTGCCGTCTTCATCCGTTACGGTGTTTTTATACAGTTGGGCATCGCCATAAACCGTATTCTGACTGATGCTGCTTTTCGTGGCTCCGTTTTCCCAGGTCGTTACCGTAACATACTTTTTTACGGCATCACCCTGCGCCGTGTTGGCATCGTAGCCGAATTGCACAGGTTTTCCCTGCCAGGCTGCGCCCGGCTGCACTTGTGAAAGTATTCTGTCCAAAGGTGAATTTTCAAGATTCTTATGGACAAATGCTTTTTCATTAGTATACACACCTGCCGGATCACCAACAGGGAAATCTACCAGGGCTGATCCTTGTGTATAAATGGCTCCGTTCTGTGTTCCCTGCTGAGGAACAGGAAAATAATCTCTCACCTGTCTTCCGAAGCCATCGTACAGAATAGGAGTCACTACATCTTTTCCCTGAGGAGAGGCTTTGATATTCACCAACTGCTTGGGCCTTCCTAAGCCATCGAAATACTGCACCGTTTCTGAAGTTTTCGTAGCGGTAGTTCCGTTATAATCTAAATAAGTCTTCGTGTAGACATAATTCTCTGTTGTACTGGATTGATTCTGGGCGCTTGCCAGTCCGGACAACAGCAAAGTGCCTATGGGAATTAATATTTTTTTCATCGGTATTAGTTTTTGTAATTGTATTTGAATTCTTTCAATAATTTTCCGGTCTGGCTTCCTTCCCTGATCTCCATTAACCTGTTGGCAGTATCATACAAGTAAACTTCACGGATTCCTGAAGGGGGCGTGATGCTTCTTACCCCGATTAAAGGATCATAAGTATAGGTTGTGATCTGATAATTAGACAGACTTGCATCTTTTCTGAAAGTATCCAATGCTGTTAAGATTGCTGTCTCGTCATTTCCAGGAATTGCTGAAGCATCCGTATCCGAAGCAGAAATAATAGCTGTTGCAAAATTGCTAACTTGTGAATACGTGGCGCCCACGATTTTGGCAATAGGCTGGGTCTGATTATAACCCCAGATAATGGCCGTTGGGATACCTTCTTTTGTGGTGTACTGCTGGAGGTTGCCTTTGGAGTCGTATTTATTATAGGTGACCTCTGTAGTAGCTAAACTCGGATTTTGAAGATCATAAGATAAAATAGAAGTTGGGAGTACTAAACCTGATGTTTTTGTATTGGCTTCTGATTGGCTGGTTGGATAAATTGTTTCTGTTTTACTTAAAGTTTTGGTAGTGTCACCAGTTGTCTGTGTAGTCCTCGTTTCCAATGGAATTCCAATCATGTTTTTGGAAATCATCAGATGGTTGCCTTTCTCGTGAGCATACTGGTAAGAAGTTTCGGTAACTGTACCTTCCGGATAAATACTTTTTTGTTTACTTAACTGATAATTAGATGGATTATTGTAGAAATATTCTGTTTCTGTAACAATATTATTGTTCAATACTGATTCAACCCTGCTTTTTGAAAGGTACGTAAAGTTTGTTCTCTGAGGATAAAAATAATACCTCATAGGTATGCAGTTTAAATCATAACTGGAGCCAATATCGTATTTTACAGCGTTAGATGACATATTGTAGTTTCGACTTTCCGTGTAAGTATTTGTTATTTTTTTTATCAAAGAAAATGTATTGCTGTTATCATCATATCTATAATCCTTTCGAATAAGAAGTTTACCTCTTCTGTCAGTAAAAAGTGGCTCTGTTTTACTCTTAAACAAGTCTGTAACATATCCTCCAGGCGCACCGCCGCCGCCTGCAAAATCACAATAAATCTCACCTGTAGTTTCAATATTACTGCTAAGGTCACCAACAGTATCAAAATAATATTCTGTTTTTACTTTATCTGAAATAACCTCAGTAACCTTTGTGTAATGCATTTCATTTTTTCCGATATTAATAGTAGGAAGATTACTTGAACTTGATATTTTATCATATATATCCGCTGCTTTTACAGCATCTGTATGCAAGACAGGTGCAGAAACCGCAATTCCAGAAGATAAAAGCTTATTCGTATTAGGAATAATTTCATCACTGTCATAAAAATACTTTTTTGTAATACTTCCTCCTCTTAAATCATCTGAAATAATTTGTTTAAGTCGTAACCCTCCAACATAAAGATGATTAGGGTCTGTATCTTGGTTCCATTTAATAGCAACAGTAAAATCATTAGTCGCAGAATTTGGATTTAAATCCTGTGCAGATATTTTATAATTGCCATTAGGTAAATTACAATAGATATTTTGAGTGGTTACAAAATAATTCACAGAATTATTATCCAGACTCTTTAAGTTGATAACAAAACCACAATCAAAACTTGCATGTGAACCACAATTTGGTAGGACTGAATTGATATTTGTCTGGCCAAGTACATTACTTATTGTAAATGTAGCTTCATAAAGATCATATCCTGTTTTGTATGTATTACTTTTCACAAAATTTAAAATCTTATCCTCTGTGTAATTTTTTAAATTATTTGGACGGTTATTATCTTTAAAACCAACACTTCCTACTTCATTACTTTCATAGAAGTACTCTGTAGCACCACCTGTAGGATATTGAATTTTCTTGAGCATTCCAGCTTCGGCATACATAGGATTCACTGCTCGAATTGCACTCCCTGTTAAAGGTTTTACAATCTGAGTTCCTATATAATACTCTGGAATTAGACTATTATTATTTGCTCCATTGTAGTATCCCCAATAGTCTTGATCAAAAGAGAATCTATTGGGTAATGCAAGATTACTATAAGTAAATAAATAATTACCATTAGTAGTGATAAAATTATTTTTTGAACTTTTTAGTGAGACAGAATCAAGTTTAAGTCTTTTTGTATAATAATCACCAAAAGAATTAATAAAATTATTATTAATAGAAGGAGATACAAAATAAGATTGCTGAAACTGATAAGAAGTGTAATCATTATTTAAGCTTACCAATTTAATCTCTTTAATACTTTTGCCATATTTAAGGTCTTCTCTGTTGGAATCATTATATTTAATTTCAAGACTACCTGTTTTTAACTGAATCTTTGTAAGGTGAACCTCTGTACCTTTAGCAACCTGATAGCTGGTAACGGGATGTAATTCTTTTAACTCAGGCTTTGAATTACTATAAGAGATCGATTGATTTGATCGAATCAGTTGCTCTGAGGGAAAAATATTGTCATAAAATAAGCTAACTGATTTATTCCTTGGAGATACAATTTCCGTCAAATGCCATGTATTGATGTAAGATATATCTTCATTACTTGGTATAATATCTAGGTTTTTGTTTTGAAAATAACTTATACTCTCTTCGTATCTGTTTACAGCCTGGCTTGTTTTATCTTTGTTGTATCCAAAATAATATTTAAAACCATCAGATGTTGTTATTATAAAGCCACTTAAATCCTGATTTTGAAATATAGGTTCAATATCCATGTCAGATAAAGGAAATTGAATAAAGCTATGAGTCAGTTGATTGTAAGAAAATTTCCCTGAATAACTTAAAAAACTGAAAATAAATGTATCAGCTTCAACATCTATTTTTTCATTAACAATTTTTGTATACGGATTTGTAGATAAGTCTGACAAATCATTATAAAGAAAACCTCTTGTGGAGAAATCATCAGGTTTATCTCTCATTATTCTCGAAATTTGACCTCCCATATTCAATGACCATCCCAAACCTACTTCCGATGCTATTTCTTCAACTTTAATTCCTCCTGCGTGATAATTTAGAGAAACTGGAATATTGATGTCGGTATCCTCTAAATTAAATAACAGAATAGATATTTCGGGGATGCCGTTGGTGTAAGAAACAGGTGTTTCAATATACTTTGCCATCTGTGCAGCTTCAGGAGAAGGTGGTAGGATATTGTTACTTTGAGAAAATAAGCTTTGCAAGGAAAGCAGATTTCCTATTAATAATATTTTTCTTCTCATCTTAATTTTATTTGTAAATCAATTGTATTCACGGTTACTTCCTGTGCGGAAACGTTTAGGATGGTGGATAAGAATAATACGCTGAAATAAAGTTTTTTCATAGATAGAGTATTAGAAATAGTAGATTATTTATTGTATGATAGGTCTGTTTAAGAAGATTTTTTCTTAGAAGAGGAGCGATCTTAAGAAATCGTCTGAATGAAAGTATTTTATCATGGTCTCGTTTTTTATTTTCAGATTGTTTATTCGTATACCAACTTGTTCAAAAATTATTTTTCACAAATTACATCTCATTAGCATAAAGATGTAATTTTTGTTGTTAAAGTTGGATTATATTCTTTTAAGCCTGAAGCGAATTTAGAAAAAAATAAGATACTACAATCATCGATTACAAAGAATTTACAGCAAGCGAAAAATGCCCGAGCCAAGGTGTTTTGAATAATATTCATCACTAATTATCAACGGATTATTTTTATTCATACCCAAGTGAGTTTTAACTAAAAACAATCTCCCATAAATGAAATTAAGTAAAAATTAAAACACAAGAAAAATTGGAAAATCCTTAAAAAAAGATTGTGATTCTCCGACCGTCCTTCGGGAGTTCTTCGGAAGCTCTTCGGAAAAAGTACCGTTTTTCCGAAGCCGACCCGAAGGTGATCCGAAGAAGACCCGAAGAAAGTACCTTGGAAACCGGTCAAAACCGGTCAAAAGATGTCAAAACCAGTCATACCTTTCGTAAGTGATACGAAATAAGAAATTTCATTTATCTTCGCTCAGTAATCTTAAAAAACGCAATAAAAATGAAAAAAAATAACAGAAAGAGAATCTCAGAGAATTTTAGAACAAAGCAGGAAAAAGTTATTTAAAAATTTCAGAAAGCTGATGATCCTTCAGATACTTCTCAAAAATCTCCTGTCCGCTTCGTATGGAATTCACAGCCCATCGAATCTTCATTTTCAGGAGCTTTTCTTCATCCAGTTTATAATCGATACCGGATTTTATCAGCTTTTGCTTTAATTCATACATGCAGATCGAGGCTGCTACCGAAACATTGAAACTTCTGGTAAAGCCATACATCGGAATAGCCAGGGTTTCATCAGCAAAATCAAGAATTTCCTGGGAAACGCCTTCCATTTCGGTTCCGAAAACCAGGGCAACCGGTTCAGTGATTTCGTAATCGGGAAGCATGGTAGCATTATTCTCCAGCGAAACAGCTACTATCTTATAACCTCTGTCTTTAATATTTTGGAAAGATTCCATGTTCCGGGGAAGTTTTTCGACCTCTACCCAGGTATCGGCGCCTTTTGTGACGCGGAGATTCGGCTCAAAACTATATTCTTCCTGCAAGGCCACCATTTTATGAAAACCGCAGGCTTCTACGGAGCGTACGATAGCTGCCGCATTTCGGAACTGGTAAATATCTTCTACGACAGGAAGCACAAAATCTGAACTTTCCTGAGAAAAATGTTCAATTTTTGCCAAACGTTCTTCCGTTAAAAACTGCTTTAAATATTCAAAAGTTTTTGCTAAATCTTCCATTCATTTTCAAATCTTTGCAAATTAACGTAATTTTGAGGAATCCTCCCGAACAGGGTACGGAAATCTAATAAAATTCATGTATGAAACGAAAAGTCCTTTTGATCTATACCGGCGGAACCATCGGTATGGAAAAAGATTATGAAACCGGAAGCCTTCGCGCATTTGATTTTGGAAACATCTTTGAAAAAATGCCCGAAATGACGCTCATGGAATGTGAAGTTTTCGTTCATCCTTTTGCAAAACCACTTGACTCGTCCGATATGGGCCCCGAAGAGTGGAAGATTATTGCCCATTATATCCATAAAAACTATCATCATTATGACGGCTTCCTGATCCTCCACGGAACGGATACCATGTCTTACACAGCTTCAGCATTGAGCTTTATGCTGAAAGGACTGAAAAAACCTGTCATCCTTACCGGTTCCCAGCTTCCGATCGGGGATTTGCGTACCGATGCCAAAGAAAATCTCCTGACAAGCTTATATTACGCCAGTCTGTACGAAAACGATGAGGCAGTGATTCAGGAAGTGGCGATTTATTTTGAATATAAATTACTGAGAGGAAACCGCACCCTGAAATATTCTGCGGAGTATTTTGATGCCTATGCAAGCCCGAACTACCCTATCCTCGGACAATCCGGAGTACATTTAAATATTATCAAAGAAAATCTCCACCGCTCCATTCCGGAAATTGATTTCCATGTTGACGATCATATTTCGGAGGATATTATTTTCTGGAGAATTTTTCCGGGGATGAACCTCAGCCATTTTAAAGAAATCCCTGCCATGAAAGTCCTGATTCTGCAGGTATTTGGCTCGGGTACTATTTTCAGCAGTAAAAAAACGGTGGAAACCCTGCAGCAGATCAGAGATAAGGGTACGGAGATCGTGGTGGTAAGCCAGTGTATTTCCGGTGGAATATCCTTCGGAAAGTATGAGAACAGCAATATCTTTTCCAGGATCGGGGCCATCAGCGGAAGGGATATGACGGCTGAATGTGCGATTACAAAAGCAATGCATTTAATCGACAATCCTAACTACGGGGGAAGTTTTGCTGACAATTTCACCAAAAGCCTTTGTGGAGAAATTTCGAACTAAATTGTAATAATAATTTGGTTATTCAATAAATTCCATTATTTTTGCAATCTCAAATAGAGAGGTGTCCGAGTGGTTGAAGGAGCTACCCTGGAAAGGTAGTATACGGGTAACTGTATCGAGGGTTCGAATCCCTTCCTCTCTGCAAAGAAAAGCGTTGATTATTTCAACGCTTTTTTTATTTATCGGGGTGATGACCAAAATGGTTTTCAATAAAAAACCCAGTCTTGCGGCTGAGTTCTGCGTCTGAAAAGTCTCAACCTCTTTTCAAACTATAATTTAGCTATATGAATGATGGTGTATTAGTTAATTACAGATGGTGAGAAACTGGTGGTTTATCTGTATTTTGAATTTGGCTTCGGATTTCAGCTTAGCATAAATCGTGCTCTCGAAAGCATGTATTTCTTTTAATTTAAAATCTATGTATTCGGCGATCTGAGCAACCGACATGATAAAATCCCTGTAAACGGCAATATTAACGGTTTGTCCGTACACCGGAAGATAAGCTTTGAGGAATGGCAGGGTCGACTGATGCCGGGTATAGTTGACACAATATCCCGCTCCATCTCTGGCCGTGATCACTTCCTGGTCGTTGATCAGATCCATGATGTTTAGCTCTTTTTTATTTTTGTTTCCGGAAATATGTTTGTTGATCTTGTCTAAAATATGCTGGGCGTATTCCATCATGGTAATGGTTTTCCACTCAAAAACATGATTCATATTCCTGGAGGTTTTGGGTTTCCTGGTATTTTCGCAGCCTGTACAGAAAGAGAGCCCGATTTTATCGTACGAAGGGAAAAAACAGTCTTTGATCTGAATGGTAGCGTCTGCCTGAAGCCGGTCATGGGAAAAGTTATAGTAAACATAGGGACTATACCGTTCCGCCAGTGCTTTCAGGTAATCTGATTCGGAGGTGTTGCTGTATTCTTCGAACCATTTTTCAAGGTTGTCGTAGTAGTGTTTGTCGAATTCATTAAAACTTAAATATAATGGCAGTTCCATAGCTTCGTTGTTTTGATATGACAAAGCTAATCGGGTAATGCGACAAAACTTGACGTGTTATTTTTTTATGGAAAACTTTTTTTCGAAGTGTTTGTTTTGAACGCAAAGGGCGCTAAGTTTTGTTTTAAATCATTGCGCATATTTTTTGTTCGCAAAGGCGTTTCACTCAGCTAAGATCGCTATGTAATTGATCGTGGTGAACCTTTTCTAACGTGGAGGGCGCTAAGTTTTGTTTTAAAACATTGCGCGTATTTTTTCTTTTGCAAAGGCGTTTCACTTAGCTAAGATCGCTATGTAATTGATCGTGGTGAAATTGTTCTAACGCGGAGGGCGCTAAGTTTTTCTTTTAAATCATCCTGCATATTTTTCGTTCACAAAGGCGTTTCACTCAGCTAAGATCGCCATATGACCATATACTTTTTGGCTTTAATGTACTTCTGTTGAGAGAGTCTTCCTGCTGCGGGATAGTGATGATGACCGACTTTTGCTATCACTTTTACAGCCTATCAATGATCTTTCATCACTGAATCATTTATCTTTTATCAATTATTACTCATCATAATTTCTTATGATGTACTCAAAGTAGTGGATCATTTTTATATAGTTTTCGATGCTGAGGTATTCGTTGGTGCTGTGGATGGATTGTTTTTCGGCGTTGTTTATTTTGATGGGCATGAAACGGTAGATGTTCCTGCTGACGATCTGGTATTTGTACGCATCGGTAGCACCTACCGTGAGATAGGGAGTAGCGACCGCGGACGGATGAATTTCTTTTATGGCAGCTTCTATCAACCTGAAGGCTTTTGTATGGGTTGGTGAAACGGCTGAAGCTTCTTTGACCGTGTCAATTTCTTCAATTTCGACATCAAATCCTTTGGTGGCTTCGGCGATATGCTGTTTGACGTCTGTTACGGTATTTCCGGGGAGCAGCCTAAAATTGACGACGAATTCCACTTCGGGGGAAAGGACGTTAGGGGCATCACTGCCCTTCATCATGGTGAGGGCAGTCGTGGTGCGTACCAGTGCGTTGGTGGAATTATTCTTGGTTAGCTGGGAAAGAAGCACGGGCTTCAACAGCCATTGATTGGCGATGGCCATCCTGTTGATAAAAGACATTGATCCACCGACGTTGGTGAAGAACTGGTTAATAAGCGGGGTCACAACAGGCTTCATCTGGTCGTGTTCCAGACGTTGCATGATGACGGCGGCTTTTCCGATGGCACTCTCTGTGGGTGGCATGGAGGAATGTCCGCCAAGTCCTTTCACTTTAATTTTTACGGAGAGAAAGCCTTTTTCGGCACACCCGATCACCGCGATATCTGCGTTGATCCCGTTGACACTTCCCTTTTCGAGAATTAAGCCGCCTTCGTCGTAGACGGCATCGAACACAATATTTTTTCTTTTGAAATATTCAGCTATTTTTTCAGCTCCCTGCTGTCCGCCGACTTCCTCATCAAATCCGAAGGCAAGGTAGATATCTCTTTGAGGGGTGTGCTTTGTTTTAATCAGATTGTTCATGGATTCAAGGAGTGCGAAGAGCATTCCCTTCATATCGATGGAACCCCTTCCATAAATCCTTCCATGAGCAACTGCCCCGGAAAACGGTCCGAAATCCCATTCTTCGGAAACTTCTGATACGGCAGGCAAAGGTTTATCTTCGGGCCTGAAAACATTTTCATTTTTATCTTTTATCTCAGCTTCTCCCGGAGGAACGACATCGGTATGGGAAAGAAATAGAATGGGATTAAGGGAAGGGTTGCTGCCTTTCAGCCTGAATACCAAACCATAGGTATTGACCTCTACGAACTCCGTATTCTGATAGACTAACGGATAAGAGGCTTTGATATATTCCTTAATGGTATCGAACGGTGAGTAATTAAATTCCCCAAGCTCGCCTGATGACACAGAAGGAATTTTCAGTCCGCCTGACAGCCTCTGAATGGCAGAATCATCTTTTGTCATTTTCCAACCGCCGGAGGTATTGGCGGTCGCTTTTTTAAAAGGATAAGTCAATGTTTTAATTAAAACAATAACGAGGAGGAGAATCGCAATGCCTGCTATGATAAAGATGATTTTTTTCATGGGAATTCCGGATTGGGTTGTTTTTATAGGATGAAATATTATATAGGGTTTGACTTAAGGATTTTTAACAGCTTTCACGATGGTCCTATTTCGAATTTCTAAGGTATTGAAATAATCAACAGCCTGAGAAAAAATTTAATTTACAATCAAAAATTCATCAACATCATTGAAAGAAAATACTTTTACACTATAAGAATCTTGTCCGACTACGCAAACATCTATACCAACATTGATCAGATTTACTTTTACATAGCTAAAATATTAAACGACCATGCTCACATCTACTTTTACATTGCTAAAATATTAGTCAACACCGCCTACATCTATTTTGACATCGCTAAAATATAAAACAACATGATGAGATTTTACTTTTACAACGTTCATATTCAAAACTACATAGCTTACTTTTATTAATACATTGGAAAAAGAGTAACCAACATGATGAAAAACAAAAACTCCTTTACGAAAATTCTTTCATAAAGGAGTTTATTTAATACTAGTGACAAAAATTATACCCCCACACACAAGCTTCTCGATATGATTTTCTTCAAAAATCTACTCGAAGGGACGAATGTTAATCAAAATGCATAAAGAGTTTAATTACTGCTTTCTTTTCACAAAAAGCAAGGATGAAATCTGTTTGTACTGAGGACTTGTAGCTCCGAACACGGATTTTACATATTGCTTTACCTCTTTGGTGATCTGACAAAGTCCGGTGAGGTTATTATACAACACCTGATCTCTCGATAACCTGGCGTTGGAATACTCCGTATTGGCATGAATAAGGGCAGTGTTCCTTCTTTTCATTTCTGCCAGCTTCTCCCGTAAGGTTGTGATTTTTAATTCTTCTTCATTGGGATTGTAGGCAGCACTTTGTTCGAGCACCTGAATTAAACCGGAGAAGTTATTGATCTTGCTGTCGTAGCTTTGTTGTGACGTTGAAATAGTTCTTGCAGGGGCTTCCGTTTCTTCTTCTGACTTTACGGCTTCTGTTTTTGCCTTTGTTCTTCCCTGCAGCTTTTTGTTGTAGGATTTGGCATTGCTGAGCATCAAAGGATTTGTTTCTGACACAGCCAGTGCGTTAATGACTTTTGTCGCGAGCGAATTCAATTCTTTAAAAACTTCAGCGCGCTGGTTGGTGGCATTATCAAACAGTGTTTTTTTGGTCTGGGCTTCATTTAATTGTACCGTGGCCTCTTTATAGAGGGCTTCCAGCCTAGGGATTGTCAGTTCTTCTTTTACGGGATTGTACCTGTGGCCATAGGCTGTACAAAAAGAGATGAGATCCTGAAGATTAGCAACGTTTTTAGAGTGTCCTGTTTCGCTGACAGAGTTTTTTGTGTTTTTCATATTTATGTTTTAAGTTACCGTACAAATATATATTTTTATTTTATCATTTTACGGAAAACGAAAATTAATCGTTTGATTTACAGAATTATATAAAACTTTTATTTTTTAGGCGAATTTTAAAGAATTGTTTTCATGGGAATTGAAAAACCACTGCAAATTGCAGTGGTTGTTTTAAGGGAGCTCGAGCGAGACGCTCGCACCAGCTTAGGGTATACTTCAGTAAATAGCTCCGAATACAATAGTTCACACTACCTTTGTCCCCGATTAGCTAACATACTTTTTATAGATCACTAATAAAACAATTAAGAGTATAAGACCCAGGAAAAAGTATAAAATATTTAACCGATATTTTTTTACCTCCTCTTTTGTATAGGATAAGCTTTCTATCTTTTTCCTTGGGAAAATTAACTTCAAAGGCTGCGCTAATAAAAAGAAGATTAATAAAGTAAATAATAAAAATATTATTATTCGCAATATCTCCATTTCTAAATAGGGGTTAATAAATACCTTAACAAAGGCTCCCGAAAAAAGCATTATAGGAATATTATAAGGGAGACTAAAAGCTAATATCGTCCAGTTATACTGTCCTTTTGTTAACCAAACTTTCTCATAATATTTTCTCAAGCTCCAAAATAAATAGGTAAGTGTTTTCATGGATTATGGCTTTGCAAGTTGTGTCTGGATATGGTTATAGGTATATTGAAAGACATTAAATTTAGAAATTTTGTAAGAGAAAATATTCAAAGTATTACCTGTTTCGTGAGTAATTGAAACACCTAAGATATACATTGATCGGGAAGCATTTATACCAAAGGTCAATGTTCTAGTCGTCCGGCAGTTAAGGCAGCATCTATTATTAAATATTCCATTATTCTAATCCCGTAAGTCTGAAAAATTGTTTGGTTAATTGCACATGATACAGAAAATCATCACTTTTGGAATATTCTTCTATTACTCTCATTATGTGACATCTATATTTTATCAGGTCATACAAACATTTTACTCCAGTGGCGGATAATAAATATCCACATCAAATTCCGCATTCACCTCTTTCATAAAAATAATTTGACTTTTATCAAGATGAATCCAGGGTACGCTTTCTTCCCGGCTGTTTAAAAATAAGGCGCAGGAAATTTCACAATAATATTTTTCCGAATACGCTTTCAATAAATTTAGTTTGGGAATTAAAACTTCTAAAATATCTTCCATTTGCCCACTAAAATCTTTCCCTGTTCCATATCCGGCTCCATACATCCATCCATTTCTTTGAGATTTCTTCGGAGAATTCTCATGAATTTCTGTTCCTTTTACATAGGTTTTGAAAGGTTGCAAATTGAGAGAATTTGTAATATCATCACAGGTAATATCCTCAAAATCCCATATTTCAAATCTTACACTTAAATCATTCTTAATCACTGTTCTTCCTGTATTAAAGTTTCATTTCTGCATTGATCATTAAAATTACGCTTTTTCAGTATTTAATATCTATCTGGAGTACAGCCATAATAAAAAATTAATAACGATTAGTATAAGTTTCTCATCAACATCCTTTTTGTTCTTCCAATTCCTGGATTCGCTTCTTGATGAAATCTGTGGGGCGTATTCCGTTGATTTCATAAAAAAGGTCTGAAAAATTCTGACGGGAAGCCATTCCGCATTCTCTGGCGAGGGTTTCTATGCTGTATTTAAGGTATTTTTTGTCTTCAAACAAAAGATTGGTGATGTAGTGAATCCTTAATTGACTGAGGTATTTGTTGAAATTTCCTCCTTTATGCTCATTGATCACCTGCGAAAGATAATTGGAATTCGTTCCCAATTGTGAGGCCAGTTTACTTAGGGTGAGGCCTTTCTGGATGAAGCCCTTTTTGTTTTCAAATACTTTGAGTTTCCGCAGAAGTTCCTCTACTTTTCTCTCATGAAGATTTGCCCTTTTTTCTTCCGTCGGCATAATCAGGATCTCGGGTAAGTCAGGAATATCGTCAACATCCTGGTCTTTCACAAACTTTTCTTCGAGCAGGATATATTTTTGCTTAATCTCTTTTGCTTTTTTCTGTTTCCTGGCGAAAAGCATGATAAGCCCGATCGCCCAGATAACAAGGAGAATAATAATCACCGTAACCAGGTAATTGATCTTCTGGAGTTTATTTTTCTCTTCCAGCAACGACCTGGTGTCATAATCCTTATGGATTTTCGGCGAGAGATAGCTGAAATCCCGGGACATAATGCTGTCTGCCTTCAGGAGCTGGCCGGTATAATAGAGCTGCTTCGACTGGTCGTTGTTCTTTTTACTGTAGCTGATGAGGATTTCATAGTTTTCTCTGAGCTCAGGCAGAATAAACTGGTGCTTATTAAAAATGGAATCGATCTTTTTGAAATAACCAACTGATTTTTTAGAATCTTTAAGCTCAAGATAACTTTTACCGATGAAAAAATAATTCACGGAAAGTCTTGCAAAGTCCCTGCTGTTTTTTATGGCGGGAAGCGATTGGCCGAGAGCTGCGAGAGCTGTCTGATAACGTTTATTCCTATACTCGGAAATGCCTTTAGATAAAAGAAAATACGCTTTTTCCTGTGCATATTCCTTATCGTTTCCGGTCTCAGCAAGGCCTTTTTCTATGGCTGCATCCGACTCTTTGTATTTCCTGGAATGCCTGTAACAAATAACTAACTGGTGCAGACTGTTGAGGTATCCTTTTTTATTATTATAAATTTCATTAGGATGAAGCTTTAATAAGGATCTTTCTCTGTAGTAGGCCAGGCACCTACTGAATAATTCGGCGGCTTCGTCATAGTATCCAAGATAGCTTTTTACTACACCGATATGGTAAAGGTTCTGGTATTTAAGATAATCGTTTTTTGTATTTTTTGAATATTGATAGGCTTCGAGGTATTCGTTGAGTGCAAGCTGGTATTTCTTGTAGTTGTAATAGTAAATTACGCCTTTATCAATATGGGCCGTGATGAGCAGATCTTTATCGCGGGAAAGTGTGGCTGCCCAGACCATACTGTCGGCATATTTCAGCTTGTTATCATCTAAAAATGAATAAAAAACAGCATCTTTATATCCCTGTACCAGCTTTTCATAGTTCTTTTCCCGCCTGGCTTTATTAATATAGGGCTGAATATAAGGTAAGGCTTTTTCGTCATTCTCATCGAAATTTTCATACTTCTTTCTCAGCTGATAATACTCAGTATATGGCTCCTGCGAAAGGATAAACTGGAAGCATACACTACATAGTATAAGAAATAGTTTTTTGATCACCTTAGTATAGTTGGTTATAAACAGCGCTCAAAATTACAAAAAAATGGCGGTATTTATCAAACAAGTATGAATTAATATTTAATATCGGATTATTTTTATTTTACAAATATAAAAACTGATAATCAGCTTATTAAATTTTAATGACCACCGAAATGTACTGTCATAATTTATGAATAAAGACAACAAACATTTTTATATCTGAAATCAAGCTTATATTTTTGAGCTATCAATACATAAGGAAAGAAAAACAAAACCATAAAAACATACGCTACAGGGTAAAGCTAATAACCAGCAAAAAAACATGATGATTCAATAATAATCTTACCGCCTTCCTTAACAGGGAGATTACTTTTTAGGGAGGCTGGTTTTTTTTAAAATTTAATTTTGAACTAATAACCATTTTCTGAAACTAATAACCATATCATAAATTTACTGCCGCATATCCTGCAGATAAATTAACAAAGAGGTTCTATCTGAACCTCTTTCTGCTAATGTAACGTTTCAATTTTAAATCGAAAAGAGACTGGTCCCTTACGGGCAGTCTCTTTTCTTTTAAAACATTAAAGATTTATAATCACTTCCAGCCTCCGCCTAAGCTCTTATAAATATCCACAACTGTACTCAGCTGTTTTTGTTTAGCTTCCACCAGTTCCATTTTTGCATCAAGGGCATCTCTCTGGTTCAGGAGCACTTCCAGGTAATCTGCCCTGGAGTTTCTGAATAACTGATTCGCTATATCTATCGATTGTTCCAAAGCCTTGGTTTCTTCCGACTTTAGTTTATAATACTGGTCAATATTTTTTACTTTAGACATTAAATTGGCAACATCCAGGTAGGCATTAAGGATTGTTTTGTCGTATTCGTACAAAGACTGGATCTGTCTTGCATCTGCCGTCTGGAAATTGGCTTTGATCGCACTTTTGTTGATAAGCGGACCGGCAAGCTCTCCCACCAGACTGGCAGCCATAGATTCGGGAAGTTTCACCAGATAAGACGGTTTGAAAGCCTCTAATCCTAAGGTTGCGGAAATTTCCAGCGTAGGATAAAATTCTTTTCTCGCGGCTTCCACGTCTAATTTTGCAGATTTCAATTCTAATTCAGCCTGCTTGATATCGGGTCTGTTTGCCAATAATTGCGAAGGAATCCCTGTATAGACCGTTTGCGGAAGAGTGGTCATAAAATCATCTTTCGTTCTTACGATCGGCTGCGGATATCTTCCGCAAAGGGCATTGATTTCATTTTCTTTTTCCGTGATCTGCTGGCGGATCGTATACTCAGTCGCTTTGGATTTCGCCAGTTCGGCCTCAAATTTCTTTACCGCTAATTCTGTGGCAGCGGCGGCTTCCTTCTGGATTTTCGAAATTTCAAGAGCCTTCTGCTGAAGCTTCGTATACTGCTGAATAATATCCAGCTGGTTGTCTAAAGCCAGCAGCTCGTAATAATTGTCCGCAACTTCTTCGATGAGGTTGGAAAGCACAAAATTCTTTCCTTCCACGGTAGACAGGTAATGGGCTACGGCAGATTCTTTTTCTGTTCTCAGCTTTTTCCAGATGTCTACTTCCCAGTTGGCCATCAGGCCTCCTTCAAAATTTCCCAGCGGATCAGGCATTTCCTTTCCGGGTTCAATTTCGGTGGTGGCATCACCGGCACCTTCACTGGTATACCGGCCTGCTTTTTTTATACCTGCACCGACTCCTGCAGAAACAGTGGGGGTCAGTCTTCCTTTTTTAGCTAAAACCCCGCTTTTGGCAATTTCGATTTCCTGAAGGGTGATCATCAGCTCCTGATTATTTTTTAAGGCTGTCTCAATTAATGATACTAAATTAGGATCAGTAAAAAATTGCCTCCAGGGTGTTGTTCCGCTGTTATTGTTTGCGTCTCCCTGATCTTCCTGATTGAAGTTCTGAGGTACGTTTTCTTTTACCTCGTCTTTTATTACGGTCGCCATAGGCGCCTTACAGCCTGCTAAAACAAGCGATAAGGCAATGGCTGCTATATATTTATTATAAATCTTCATGTTTGTCATCGTGTTGGTAAGGTTCTGTTTGTTCTGTTAGAGGGTTTTCTTCTTCATATCTCGCCAGTCTCGATTTTTCAGCAATCGTTCCGAAGATATAATACAACCCAGGGATAATCATTAATCCGAAAACGGTTCCGATTAGCATCCCTCCTGCTGCTGCCGTACCGATCGTCCTGTTACCGATAGCTCCCGGTCCTGTTGCCATTACCAACGGAATCAAACCTGCAATGAAAGCAAATGAAGTCATCAAAATCGGACGGAAGCGGATGGCTGCTCCCTCAATGGCGGCCTGCGCTACAGGAATTCCTTCTTCAGCTTTTTTCTGTACCGCGAATTCTACGATCAATACGGCATTTTTACCTAAAAGACCGATCAGCATTACCATGGCTACCTGAGCATAGATATTGTTTTCTAATCCTAACAATTTTAAACATAAGAAAGCTCCGAAAATACCTGTTGGTAAGGATAAAATAACCGGTAACGGCAGAATGAAACTTTCATACTGTGCAGAAAGAATAAGATAAACGAATCCAAGGCAGATCAGGAAAATAAAAACAGCTTCATTTCCCCTGCTTACTTCATCCTTGGAAATACCGGCCCAGTCGATACCGAAACCTCTGGGAAGCGTTTTATCCGCAACTTCTTTAATGGCTGCAATGGCTTGTCCGGAACTGTATCCCGGTGCCGGCGTTCCGCTCACCTCGGATGAGTTGTACATATTATGTCGGGTGATTTCAGACAGACCGTATACTTTTTCCAAATGCATAAAATCGGAATACGGCACCATCTGATCTTTATCGTTTTTAACATACAGCTTTAGCAAATCACTTGGCAATGCTCGATATTGCGGTCCCGCCTGAACGATCACCTTATAAGGCCTGTCAAAACGGATGAAACTTGTTTCGTAATTGGATCCGATCAGGGTTGATAAATTATCCATTGCATTTTCAATCGTCACCCCTTTCTGCTCGGCAAGATCGTTATCTACTTTCAGCATATACTGAGGGAAACTCGCGGAATAGAAGGTAAAGGCAGATCCCAATTCAGGACGTTTCTTAAGCGCTTTTACAAAATCATTACTTACCTGCTCCATTTTGTGATAATCGCCACTTCCGGCTTTATCCAGCAGACGAAGCTCGAAACCTCCGGCTGCCCCATACCCCGGAATAGACGGTGGCTGGAAGAATTCTATATTGGCTCCCGGAATATTTTTGGCTTTTTCTTCAAGCTTTTCGATGATTTCGGCAGCGGATTCTTTACGGTCTTCCCAGCTTTTAAGGTTGATCAGACAGGTTCCCGAGTTGGAGCCGGTACCTTCCGTTAAGATTTCATATCCTGCGAGTGAAGAAACAGACTGTACGCCGTCGATATCTTCAGATTCTCTTAATAATTCCCTTGCAATCTGATTGGTTCTTTCCAATGTAGAGCCGGGAGGTGTCTGGATGATGGCATAAATCATTCCCTGATCCTCCGCAGGAATAAATCCTGAAGGAAGTGAATTGCTTAAGAAGAAAGTGCATGCACAAAATGCCAGTAATAAAGGTAAAGTGATTGTTTTTTTCTTCACCGTTTTATTCAGCATTCCCTCATATTTTCCAGCACCTTTGGTAAATAAATTATTGAATTTATCTAAAAATATCGTAACCGGTGTTCTTCTTTTCGGTTTGCCGTGATTGTTCTTTAAGATTAAAGCACATAAAGCCGGCGTCAACGTTAATGCTACAACCCCCGAAAGGATAATTGCAGAAGCCATGGTAATGGAAAACTGACGATAGAAAACCCCAACCGGACCAGACATGAATGCAATCGGAATAAATACGGAAGCCATTACCAAAGTAATTGCGATGATCGCTCCGCTGATTTCATGCATGGCTTCTTCTGTGGCCTTCAGAGGTGACAGGTGCTTCTCTTCCATCTTGGCGTGAACCGCTTCGATAACCACAATCGCATCATCGACCACCACCCCGATTGCCATGACAAGGGCAAAGAGTGAGATCATATTTAAAGTAATCCCAAATGCCGACATAACCGCAAAAGTTCCCACCAATGAAACCGGAACCGCTAAAGCAGGAATCAATGTAGAGCGCCAGTCGCCCAGGAAGAGGAATACCACAATGGCCACCAAAATAAAGGCCTCAAATAAGGTATGTATCACCTTTTCGATGGAGGCATCCAGGAACCTTGACACGTCATAGCTGATATCATAATGCATTCCTTTTGGGAAAGTGGTTTTCTGAAGTTCTTCCATCAATGACTTAACGTTTTTAATAACGTCGCTGGCATTGGATCCATACGATTGTTTTACGGTGATCGCTGCGGAAGGTTTTCCATTTAAGGTTGAATAAATATCATACATTGATGATCCGAATTCGATATCGGCAACATCTTTCAGCCTTATAAATTCTCCGTCTGGTTTTGCTTTAAGGATAATATTCCCGTAATCTTTTTCATTATTGAAACGTCCGGGATATTTCAGGATATATTCAAATGACTGGGATCTCTTTCCGGAACTTTCCCCGGTTTTACCAGGAGAAGCTTCCAAACTCTGCTGATTCAGAGATTCCATTACTTCATCTGCAGAAATACTGTATGCAGTCAGACGGTCCGGCTTCAGCCAGATACGCATGGCGTATTCTCTGGTACCGAGGATGTCTGCGAAACCAACACCACTCACCCTTCTCAATTCGGACATTACGTTAATATCTGCATAGTTGAAAAGGAATTTCTGGTCGGCTTTAGGATCATCACTATACAAGTTAATGTACATCAACATGTTCGGCTCTTCACGGGTAATTTTTACCCCTTCACGAACGACCAGCGGCGGAAGTTTATTTACTACCGACGAAACCCGGTTTTGTACGTTTACGGCCGCCACATTCGGATCGGTTCCAAGATCAAAAACCACCTGTATTGATGCTTCACCGTCGTTTCCGGCATCTGAAGTCATATATTTCATTCCAGGCACACCGTTTAACCCTCTTTCCAGAGGAATAACCACTGATTTGATCAGCAATTCGTTGTTGGCACCCGGATATTCTGCAGTAATATTTACTTTTGGAGGAGAAATCGAAGGAAACTGTGTGATGGGCAATTTTAACAAAGATAAAACGCCCATAAATACGATAATCAAAGAGATTACGATAGACAGAACAGGTCTGCGAATAAATTTCTTAAACATAAAATAATGAAAAATTATTAATGATGAATGATGAATGATAACCTGAACATTTGATATGATCAGCTGTCACTTATCAGTTATCGTATTTTTATTCTGCTTTTAATTTCAATGATTGAAGAACTTTTTTCGGATCCTGGAATTTCGTCTGAACTTTCTGGTCATCTTTGACTTTCTGTACCCCTTCCAGCAGAATTTTATCCCCAGAAGCCAGTCCTGACCCTAACACATAAACATCCGGAAGCTCATAAGCCACTTTGATGTTTCTGGATTTTGCCACACCGTTTTTATCCACGACAAAAACATACTTCTGGTCCTGAATTTCGTAGGTTGCTTTTTGAGGAATAATTAAGGCATTTTTCATCGGTAAAGTCATTCTTACTTTTCCGGTTTCGCCGTTTCTCAACAATTTGTCAGGATTAGGGAATTTTGCCCTGAAAGCGATATTCCCTGTCTCACTGTCGAATTCTCCTTCAATGGTCTGAACTTCGCCCTTCTGAGGAAAAACATCACCGTTTGCCATCACGAGATCCACCATTTTGCTTCCCCTTGATGCGATATTTCTCTGATAATTCAGGTATTCAGGTTCTGAGACATTGAAATACGTGTAAATATCGTTGTTATCCGAAAGCGATGTCAACAGGTCTCCTTCATCAACCAGACTTCCCAGTTTTAACGGAATTCTGTCGATAATTCCTGAAAACGGTGCTTTAATGTCTGTAAAAGACAAGTGAATCTGAGCCAGTTTTGCTTCAGCGTTTGCGGCATCCAGCTTTGCTTTAGCCATGGCTCTTTCGTTTTTTGAAACGATGTTGTTACTGGCCAATGTACTGGCATTTTTCAATTCAATCGTAGCCTGGGCAACTTCGGCCTGGGCTTTCAGCAATTCTGCCTGGTAGAGTTTGGGCATAATCCTGAACAATGTCTGTCCCTGATGTACGAACTGACCTTCATCCACAAAGATTTTTTCGAGAAAACCTTTTTCCTGTGCACGAACTTCGATGTTCTTTACAGATCTGATCTGGGCTACATATTCCTTGTCAATCACCGTGTCCATGACAACTGGCGACGTTACCGGATAAACTGCAGCTTCTTCTTTTTCTTCTTTTTTCTTGTTACAGCTGAACAATAAAAGACTGCTTAGCGCAATGCTTGCGACAACTCTTTTCATAATTTTAGAGTTTATATAAATCGTTAATGTTTTAATAGGAAAATGGTAAAAGGGATAAGTACGATGTAATGATTACCGGCATTACAACGCAGAAAAAGCCCGCCAAAACGGACTGGAAACTAAATTAAATTCTGATTGAACGAATAAGAATGAATCTTTTACTATTGAAAAGTTTGGATAAAAAGCCGTGAACCGTAGGCTTTAATTTTTTGTAACTTTCAAGACCATACACATAGATTAGCGTAAAAACACAGGCTAATTCTGCGAAGGACTGTAAGGTATCCGAAAATTGGAAATCTTCCTCATACAGTTCCAGGGAGTATGCATCACTTACATCATCAGAGCTTTGCTGTATAGAAAGCTTTTCATAGGTCTGATTGAGCCGGTTGGCTCTTTTAGGGAGTTTTTGAGAAGAATGAGAGACAGAATTACTATTTAGCGTTCTGACATTAATCTTACTTTCTACTACGAATAGCAGAAAAAGAGCCGTCAAAAAATACACTATATAGTTTCTCATGATTTTCAAGGCACAAATGTATGGTATTACCCTGAGTAATTGACCGAATTTTATAACAACAAGACGTATTGTTAACAATATTTAACACTCCTTTAAAAGAGCTGAATTAAACATTATCCTATTTTTCAAGGATCGTTAACCACTTATTATTAAACCATTTGCGAATAATTTTTAGCACAAAACTCTGTTATGGCATTCATTTTGCTTAAAGTTCAAACATTATAAAACAAGTTAAAATGTTAAAAATTCATAATTTCATTAACATTTAAAAAGGTCAGTTTTTACATTAAATCATATAATATTGACAATGTGGTACGTTTTATAAACTTTTTAAAATTAATTATTTTTAATATTTTATAAATTATTAACACAATATTTTCAATTTTATTGTACATTTATAAATATTTAATACCTTATAAATGAAATACGCCAAAATCACAACCTATGAAAAACTTACTTCAGATTATTACCATTTTAATGACCTTCGCGTCAATTTCCTGCAGCCATCAGATTAAAGAAGAAGAGGTACAGCATGAGATTCCTGTACAGAAAGAAACTGTCAGCAATGATAAAATTGTTAAAGATGTATTCACTGATGATTTCGGAGATCAGCTTGAAGTAGCCGTCAATGAAACACAAAATACAGCTATCATACACCTTGACGGAAAAACCTATGAACTGAAAAAAAGCCATGAGCTTCCGGAATATACTGCAGCCGATGCCGACTATCAATATTCCGATGTGAGAGGAGAAGTGACCTTTATGAGAAAAGGCTACAATATGGTTTTATTTCATCACAAGAAAAATAAGGGGTCTTCCGGCGCCGGGATGGCTTGCAATTAATTCAGAAAAATAGACTCACCAATATAAACGAAATGCTTCTGCTCCTGGCAGAAGTGTTTTCTATATGATAACCTCTCATTTTTGTTCTTTATTCTTCTTTTTATAAATCATGCAACAGATCAGTAATATAATGTTGACTGTAACTGCAAAAGCATTGGAAAGGATGATAGGCAGTTCATTTTTCAAAAATCCATACCACACCCAAAGGGAAAGCCCCGAAATAAGTACGAGAATCATCACCCAGGAAAGATCCTCCGCATTTTTTTCCTTCAATACTTTCACCAGTTGCGGAATCATTGATACAGATGTAAGAATCCCTGCGATAATTCCTAAAATATTTTCGTCCATAAATTATCTATTTCATTCAAGATAAGAAATTTATGCAGACCAATGCAATGATTTGAATTATTTAATCGTAAATCTTTCCAGAGAAACTTCTTCCGGTAAAGGGATTTCGTTTTCTATATAATCAAATAAGCTCTTTGAAAAATAGCATCCGTTAAGAATCCCTCTCGCGCCAAGGCCGTTAAAAACGTATAGATCGTTGTAAACCGGATGTTGACCGATAATAGGACGGCGGTCTTTTACGGTAGGCCTGAATCCGAAGTTTACCTCTTCTACGCTGAATTCATACGGATAAAACTCTTTCAGCCCAATTTTGAGCTGTTCTACTGCGGATTGATCAATCTCGCCATGAAGCTGTTCTCTGTCATACGTTCCACCGTAAAAATATGTCGATTCTGTTAAAGGAAAAAGGAAATGTTTCTTTTTAATTGTTATATTTTCCGGAATCGGTTTTGAAAGGTTTACTTTAATATGATGTCCTTTATTTGCATTAACTGGAATTTCCGAAAAAAAAGGATTTTGCTTCACTCCCATTCCTTCACAAAACAGGATATTAGAATATCTGAAATTCCGGTAAACATTATCAGAATAATTCAGATCGGAATAACTGAACTTTTCAGAAACGACACCATCAGTCTTTCGTAAAAAATCAAATATACCTGTGAAAAATCCACTCACATCAAGCCTGGCAGACTGATTCACCTTTCCGGCTTGAAAATCGTTTTTTACCACCTCTAAGGGATCAAAATTTTCATCTAAAAAATTTTTAAGCTCATCATTTTGTGACTTTTTAAGCCAGAGTTCCTTTTCATTTTCATCATGAAAAATTCTGTGAATGGGTGCATTGATGAGATAATTTTGCCCTGTATAATTTTCTATCTCTACTAAAGTTTGCTTTAAAAAATCGATCTGCTCCTGAGCTTTCCAAAATGTGGTGAATTTTTTAAGGACAACAGGGTTTATGATGCCTGCGGATATCTGGGAAGCACTTTTTTTCTTCTCCGAAAACAATACGAATGATTTATTATTCCTGATTAGCTGATGCGCAAAAAAAAGTGCGGCATATCCGTCTCCAACAATGATGTAATCTACATTTTTCATAATAAAAAAAACCTGAGTAAAAGTACTCAGGTTTTCTATAATTATCAAGTGAAATTTTAATAATTCCACATATCGTTTTCCATTTGCAGGATCTGCGATTTGATTCTGTCGCTTTCCTCCATCTGATCATCAGCATCTCTTGGGATATAATCTTTGATTACTCCATCTCCGAGACCTGTAGAAGATTTGAAGATCACAGAAGAGAATCTTCTTGCGTTGATCAAATCGTCAAAAGAAAGATCTGCAGAAGTATTTTTTCTGTTGTATACATAGTTGTTAGCTAAGATATCCCTTGCATTCGGATAGTATACCCAGAAAAGATCAATAAGATCATTAGCTCCTTCAATAGGCTGCCCATCAGGACCAACTCTACCTATCAATTTTGGATCAGGACCCATTGCAGCTATCCCTAATGGTCTATATTTCAACTGACCATCTCTTTTGTCAATAAACCACATTCCGAATACTTTTAAAACTTTAACTTTTTCAGTAGTTGTTTCATAAACATCGGTAAGCTCCTTTTTTTCTTGTTCAGTCAATTGACGACCACTGTTTAAGATATTAATGGCTTCGTCATCAACTCTCACATCAACAAGTCTAGTTTTAATTTGTTCAGGAGTAAGTCTCTGCACGAAATTCTCGTCGTCATAAACTTCTGTAATATCCCCATTTAAGGCACCATCCAATAAAAGTTTATATAAAGATTTTGTCTCTGTAGATAATAATCCGTCAGGATTGTTATAATAGAATGGCTGATTGATTTTATCGTTCATATCAATAACCTCCCAAACAAACATACTTTTCAGGATATCCTTTTCTTCGACATAGCCATATTCAAGAGGCTTTACCTTTTTGTCGATAACGGTATCTCCTACTTTCATTTTGTTCTCAGCTCTCATTTTTCTGAATTCCTCAGGAGAAGAAGCATTCAGGATAGTCTGGGAAAATACAAATCCCGAAACCAATACTAAAAAACTGCTAATATATTTTTTCATAATTGTAATTATTGAACATTAATTAATACAGGTGAAATATTTGGAACAATAGTGTTTCCTAATCCGGTAGCTGTAGCTTTGATATCAAATATATAAACTCCATCACCAGGTCTTAAATTTCTGAACATTCCTGCAGCCGCTTGTAAAGAATTACCTTGGACCTGCATTGATGCTCTACCTGGTACCCTTACCATAAATGAAGTTACATTAAACGATACAGGGAAATCAAAGTCAGGGATTACAGCCTGAAGCTGTTGATTTTCAACAGAAGAAGCTGGTAACGTTAACAAATTCTTTCCTCTGATCTGGCCTTGTGGAGGTGGTACATTTTTAATTCTGTATTCAAATACCTGAGAAATTGATTTTCCGTACGGATCAGTTCCAGATAAAGTAAGTTTCACAACACTTCCTGCACCTGGTTTAACATTCCATTTACCAGGACCTGTACTTTTCACAACAGCTCCAGGAGCCGATAAAGAAAGCTTCGCATTGTCTGCTCCAAGAATTGACCCGGAAACAGGATTATCGAGATTTCTATACATTACATTCATTTTATCCGCTGAAAGCAATAAACCTTTTTGAAGTTTTACTTCCTGAGGACCTGCAATGACATTATAAGTATGCGTGAAAGGGAAGTTTTGTGCCTTACCTGTTGCATCTGTCAATGTAATATTTCCGCTTAAAGTATGTTCACCGATTCCGCTTGTATTTAAAGTAGCATAACCTTTACCGTTTTCCTGTCTTCCTACCCCCGTCATGTTGATTTTATTACTGTTAGAGTAATTTCCTAACATTACGACAGCTTCTGCAGGCTTACCAGCAACGACATCTACAGGTGCAGATACAATTGCTTCATAGCTTGTAAATTTAATGCTTGCATCTACTTTCTCCTGTAATAACAATGCTAATGCATCAGACTGTACGTTTCGGGCATCATTCTGAATAATCTCAAGATTAGACAATGCCGCGATAAGTGGCTGATGATAGAATTTATTCTGAAGCCAGGTTTTATTATTAGGAGACTGTCCTTTTGGATATTCGGCTATTAATGATTTATTGGCTCTGTCGATCAAATCCTTTAGCTGGGAGTTACCTCCGAAAGTCTTGTTGATAAAGTTCCTTACATCATCAATTTTAGCTTTTAACTCCATGGCTCCTTTAGAAGCTGTATTTTCATCTCCGTCTTTAAAGAAGTAAGATGTAGTTGCTTCATTGTTATTCAACGCAGAGAAGTTTTCGCTTACATCAATTAATTTTCCTGTTTTAGGATCTTTTTCTACGAATTCAGATTCTTTTTTAAGTTTATTTTTGATATCGTCAGCATGTGAAACCAAAGCATTAATTTTCTGCTTCAATTGCTGATACTGCTGCCAAGGCTGAGCATAGGTATCAGGTACCTGCTGGGCTTTAGCTTCAAGGGTTTTCTCAAAAATATCTTCGTTCTTTCTTTCCGTTAATAATCGAGTTTCCTTTAAGGCTACCGTAGAGTCGTAGTACGATCTTATGATTTCCGCATCAATGTTTAGAGCCATCATCGCGATGAACACCAAATACATGAGGTTGATCATCTTCTGACGAGGTGTCTGTTTTCCTTGTGCCATTCTTTCTTTTTGTTTTAGATTAAGTAGTTAAATTTTAGAAATGGTTAAGGAATTAAGACTTCATAGCAGTCAACATACCACCATAAACTCTGTTTAAGTTATTTAAATTAGATGTTAAACCTTGTAATTCTTGATTGAATTTTTCTGAATGTTCAACAGATTTCTGCATATCTTCTACATATTTTTTTGCAAAATCAGACTGTTTCTGTCCGTTTTCCAATTGCATGGCATAAAGGGCATTCATGCTTTCCATGTGTTGAGCTGCTCTGTTTAACTGCTCGTTATATTTATGAGTAGAGGCAGATACATCTACTGTCTGGTTGATCTGGTCAACAGAACTTGAGAATTTATCGATACCTGTTCTTAATCTTTCGAATAACTGAACATCCAATTTGGCATCCTGAAGCATTTTATCCAATTTTCCTGACAGAGAGTTTTCAAGTTCAGCAAAATGGTCTACTGTATTTCTTGTTGTTACATTAGAATGTAAAGGATTAGGATTTGCATGTTTGTCTAACAATTCCGGATATACGTTTTCCCAAGCATAAGATTCTTCAGTTTTTGGCGGGTCAAAGGCGAAGATAATGAAAATGATCGCTTCCGTAATAAGTCCTACTGTAAGAGCAACGTTACCAGTGATCGGTCCAATGTTAATGTGAGTAATTTTAAGCCAAGCTCCAAGAATTACAATTGCGGCACCGAATGAATAGAAGAAATTCATCCAAGCATCTTTAGTCTTAAACATATAAGTTAGTTTTTTTTAATGTTAAATAAAAAATATTGAAAAATAAGGGTTTGATGAATTATCTGTTAACTTTTCTTGGCTTAACAGCAGCTTCAGGAATGTCCTGTACAGTTCTGAATCCGATATAGCTTCTTGCTGAATCTTTTCTTTCCCAGTCTCTGGCACCAGTCATCAGCATATATCCTACATCTTTCCACGAACCACCTCTCACTGATTTTTTACTATCAGCCAAGTCTTTAGTAGATGGATTTAAAGTAGATGAGAATCCGTATGAAGAGTTATCGTAAGAAGATAATGTCCACTCAGAAACGTTTCCAGCCATATCATACAATCCATACCCATTTTTCTTAAATTTCTTTACCGGAGCAGTATATGTGTAAGTACCTTTTTTATTGTCTTCCATGTAATCACCTCTCTTAGGTTTGAAGTTGGCAAGGTAGCAACCTCTGTCGTCCATTAGGTAAGGACCACCCCAAGGATAAGTGGCATTTTCCATTCCGCCTCTTGCAGCAAATTCCCATTCGATTTCCGTTGGAAGTCTGAACTGCAATGGTCTTTGTTTTTTTCTTTTTAAACTTTCGTTATAATCAGATTTCAATTTAGATCTGAAGTTACAATAAGCCCTGGCCTGATCCCAAGTCACCCCTACTACAGGATAATCTTTGTAAGCTTTATGCCAGAAATATTGTTCAAATAAAGGCTCGTTATAAGCAAAGTGGAAATCTTTAACCCAAACCGTGGTATCGGGATAAATAGCAATACTCTCACTTCTAAGGTAGTTTACCCCTCTTTCTTTTTCAGCAAGAGCGACATCCATATCTCCCCATCGGTAAGTGTATTTAAGTTTACTAACATCAAGGATTCTTTCATTACCAATTCTTGAAGAAGCAGGTAAATACATTGACTCAAGAACTTCTGCATATTCTACGTCCGGATACTTGGTCGTATTCCAATGCAATGGAACTTTCCAGTCAATTTTTTTGGTAGGATCAAAAGAGCTTTCATCTCCTCCTCCCTGTGCTTCTAAATATTCCTGATATGGTGTTAAGTTTTCTTCTTTTTGAGCAAGGTATGCGTAATCTCCTATGCTTGTTCCTCTTCCTTTACCTTCACCACCTTCTCCGGCAGCTTCAGCAAGCAGGGTTCTTGCAATAGAATCTCTTACATAATTGATAAATACTCTGTACTCAGCATTGGTAGTTTCCGCTTCGTCCATAAAGAAGGAAGAAACAGTAACGGTTTTAGCCTGAGCTTTTTCAGGACTGTCTGTAAAATCCTGATCAGTAAGCCCCGCAACAAACGATCCTGCAGGAATTGCAACCATGCCGTATGGTCTTTCTGCAACAAATGATTTTGTTTTTTCTCTTGGTATCAACTCTCCTTTTGTTCCTGGTTTCCCTACAGAAGAAGTACCACCACCTGAACAAGATACCGACGCTACTGACGCAGACAATAATAAAAGAAATATCCTTTTCATGTTAATTTTTATAATTAAGCCGTAAATATATAATTTTTTTAAGAAACTTTTAAGATTTTTTTTGAAATAACGAAAGAAATCTAAATTTATTTTATTTACAAGTATTTTTTATTCCACAGTTACAGATTTTGCAAGGTTTCTCGGCTGATCAACATTAGCACCTCTGTATACTGCGATATAATATGCCAGTAGCTGTAGCGGCACTGATGCTACGATCGGAGAGAAACATTCTGAAGTTTCCGGAATTTCAATAACATAATCTGCCATTTCACTTACCTGCGTATCTCCTCTGTTTACAACAGCTATTACTTTTCCTTTTCTGGCTTTGATTTCCTGAACATTACTTACAATCTTATCATAGTGTCCTTTCTTCGGCGCGATGATTACGATGGGCATGTTTTCATCGATAAGAGCAATCGGACCATGCTTCATTTCAGCTGCAGGATATCCTTCTGCATGGATGTATGAAATTTCTTTAAGTTTTAAAGCACCTTCCAAAGCTGCCGGATAGTTATATCCTCTTCCCAGGTATAAGAAGTTGGTCGCCTGTATAAAGTCTTTGGCAATCTCTTGTACCAGCTCATGGGTGGAATTTAATACATCTTCGATTTTTTTAGGAATAGCCTCCAATTCGGCGATCAAGCTCATGAAATCTGCATTTCCTAAATTTCCGTTATGCTTACCTAATTTAAATGCAATTAAAGTTAGGATGGTAAGCTGTGCAGTAAAAGCTTTCGTTGACGCCACCCCTATTTCAGGACCGGCATGTGTATATGATCCCGCATCGGTAATTCTCGCAATGGATGAATCTACAACGTTACAGATACCGTAAATAAATGCTCCTTTTTCTTTAGCCAGCTTCAAAGCGGCCATTGTGTCAGCCGTTTCTCCGGACTGCGAAATTGCAATCACAACATCTTTATCCGTAACGATCGGATTTCTGTATCTGAACTCAGAAGCATATTCTACTTCCACAGGAATTCTTGCATATTCTTCGATCAGATATTCACCGATAAGTCCGGCATGCCATGATGTTCCGCATGCAATAATGATAATCCTGTTCGCATTTTTGAATTTTTCGATGTAATCCCAGATTCCGGCCATTTTAATAACCCCTTCATCTACCAATAATCTTCCTCTCATCGTATCGTGAACAGACTTCGGTTGTTCAAAAATTTCTTTAAGCATGAAATGCTCGTATCCACTTTTTTCGATCTGCTCTAAGCTTAACTTAAGCTTCTGGATTTCAGGTACGATTTTGGAGTTTTCGGTTATGGTTCTGATATCGACTCCGTTTTCGAGTGAAATCGTTGCCATATGTCCTTCTTCCAGATAAATTGCTTCTTTTGTGAATTCTACGAAAGGAGAAGCATCGGAAGCGATAAAGTATTCTTTATCCCCAATTCCTATGGCCAGAGGAGATCCTAACCTTCCTACGACCAATACGCCAGGATATTCTTCGTGCATTACTGTAATAGCATACGCTCCGTATACTTCGTTTAAAGCATATCGTACCGCAGTAGGAAAATCCGTCTCGGCATTAAGATCCATAAAATACTGGATAAGATTCACCAATACTTCGGTATCCGTTTCAGATTTGAAAGTAAATCCTTTCTCCGTAAGCATCGTTTTAATCGTATCATAATTTTCAATAATACCATTGTGGATGATCGCCAGCTTACCATTATTAGATAAGTGGGGATGAGAATTTCTGTCACTTGGAACTCCGTGGGTTGCCCAACGGGTATGTCCCATACCAATTTTGGCTTTGCCTTTCAGCTGACTGGAAATATTGACAAGATCTTCTACTTTGCCTTTTGTTTTTTCAACTTCCAGTTTGTTGTTCCCATCTTCAAGAACAATCCCGGCACTGTCGTACCCTCTGTATTCTAGTCTTCTAAGACCATTAATTACTATTTCATAGGCATCCTGAAAGCCTGTATATCCAACGATTCCGCACATAATTATATCAAGTGTTAAGTGTTTTGAGTGTTTTAAGTTTTATTTAGTCCCGTAGGTGACAATAAGTTGAACCCTGTTAGGGTTGTTGATATTTGAAGCATCACCAATGAAAACCGCTCTGGTGGTGTTATAAGGGGTAGTTGTAAATTTGTATCCCGCCAGACTCGTTCCGTCTGCGCTATTTTGGAAGCTGCCCAAATCTATTTTAAAATATTTAGTTTCTGTTTTATCAGTTTCCAACTTACTGCCTGGCTCAATCAGTTCTTTTATTGATTGGGTCACTGAAAAATCATAATAGGTCTTGTCCGCGCCATTATCGTAAGCTTTAAAGATTGTAAATCCAGGAATTCCTGCAAGTTTTATCAAATCATTTGTAAAGCTTGCTCTCACCTTTGTAGGGCCTGAAGTGCTTGGATCTACATACTTACGCAGTAAAGTAAATTCAGAAGGTTTTGGATAATTCGTGTTATACCAGTCAGGATCAATGTACAATCTTATTTTAGCACTGATGATACCTGCCTTTTTATTCTGATACAAATCTGTAAGAGAATTAATGGTTGATTCCGGAATTTTAATCCCTATGGAAGGACCTCCCATCCCTTGAGCGTAAAGACGAGTACTACCAGCAAGTTTACTTTTAAACGAGTTATCTCTTTGATATTGGTATTGACCGATATGCGCATTTCCTGAACCTAAAGAAAAGGCGTAAGAAGTTTGTGTTCTTGTAGTTGTGTTATTTTCCGTTTTATCATATTTATAATACATGATCATCTCCATATCATTAGGAGAAAACTGGAATAAATACCCATCAGATTCATCTACAGAAATCCTTAGGCCTCTGAAATACCTCGTAAAATTTGAAGCATCCGAAAGTTCAGGCTGATCTTTTTTAGCAATAATTTTATCCTGGAAAAACTGCTTATCCAATGGAATTCTGATCCCCGGAGTCGAAGCTGTAAATAAAGCAGCCCCACCATCATCTTTTGTAATAGCAATCGAACTTACGTCTCCATTAAATACTTTTGAACCAAGCACATCCGAATTAAAATCAAAATTGGCATTTGATTTTACGGTATCTGAAGAAGCTTTTAAGAATGTTGTTACTTCATTTACTTTTATTGTCAAATTTCTCTTGGCTCTTCCAAATTTCAATGCAGGATAAGTATTTACTACTTTCTTGGCATTTACGGCACCGTCCGCTGCGGTCGTATACGTAAAATTATCATCAACCGTATTGGTAGTCACAGAATCGCTGGCGAATCTCGGCTTTAAAACCAAAACGACAGAATCCACCACGGCATTCGTTCCGAAATCGGGATCGTAGGTTGATAATTTTACCTGCGTTAAGTAAGACGCTTTCTGCATTCCGAACTGGCTTTCGTTGAAAGCACCCAGTACGCCGTATGTAAGTTTAGCGGCATCGGTTCGGATGGTATCGTTATTATCAATATTAAAAGCAGTAACCTCATAGGCTTTTTCTGTACCCTGCGCTTCGCCGTTCAGAAATAACTGTTCTCCCAGGCTATCCGGATCCGGCTCACAGTTATGAAGCAATATACCTCCCAAAATCATCAGGCAAACTGCTGTGATTGTCTTTTTAATAGTATGAATCATTAAAAATGTGTTTTTTAATAAAGTTGATTAATAGAATCTACGTCAAGATATTCCGATTTCGGAGTGGATGTTTCGTTAAAAGCCTTATCCAGGTCTTCATCCAGGAACTCATCGCCTTTTACGACCATATCCACGTAGTCCATACTTTCGATCACGAAAGTTTTAACGCTTGGATTATTTAACGCTTTTAGACCTGAAATATTATCAAATTTCAGTTTCTCATCGATATTTGAAGCCAAAGGAGCATCCTTTTCATTATATAAAGAAAGGACAATTTTAGCATCTTTGAAATAAGTATCTGATTCGTAGTACGTTTTAAGATAAATAGGAACAAAAGAAGACATCCATCCGTTCAGATGAATGACATCGGGAACCCAGTTCAGCTTCTTGATGGTTTCAATGACACCTCTGGCAAAGAAAATAGCTCTTTCATCATTGTCATCAAAAGGATTTCCTTCATCATCAAAATAATATTGTTTTCTTTTGAAATATTCTTCATTATCAATAAAGTAGACCTGAAGTCTTTCCCCCGGAAGAGACGCTACTTTAATGATGAGAGGCTGATCAAGATCATTAATAATGATATTCATTCCCGACAGGCGGATCACTTCATGAAGCTGGAATTTCCTTTCACTTATTTGTCCAAATCTTGGCATAAAAACTCTTACATCATTGCCTTCATTGTGCATCTTAAGTGCCATTTTGTTTACCACTGCAGCCATATTTGTATCTTCCTGATATGGATACATCTCTGTAGTAATGTACAGTATTTTTTGATTCGGCATAAACTTCTATCTAATTTTTGTAAAAATGCTTTAATGCGCAAAATTACGAAAAAACATTCAACATTAGTTTAATTAACATTTTTTTACGATAAACGGCTGCCTCAAAATGCTAAAACAACCTTTAATCATATCATTACTCTATGATATTTTTAGTATTTTTGAATTACTATTAATATAAACTATGGAAGTTTTAAAAAGCAGGAAAATTCTTCAGGATTTCATTGAAAGACAGAAAGAAATGGGCAAAAAGATAGGTTTCGCCCCTACTATGGGAGCGCTGCATAATGGCCATTTATCGCTTTACAAAAAGGCAAAAGAAGAAAACGATTTAGTTGTATCATCAATTTTTGTTAATCCTACTCAATTCAATAATCCCGAAGATCTTGAAAAATACCCCCGGGACATCAACAGAGATCTTTTAATTCTTGAAAAATCCGGATTGGTAGATGCGGTTTATATCCCGGAAGTGGCTGACATATATCCTGAGAAAACAGAAAGTAAGCATTATGATTTTGATGGTCTTGAGAATGAGATGGAAGGAAAATCCCGGCCCGGGCATTTCGACGGAGTGGGAACAGTGGTGGAAGAACTTTTTGTTCAGGTAAAGCCCGACAACGCTTATTTCGGTGAAAAAGATTTTCAGCAGCTGGCTATTATCCGGAAAATGGTTGAAAAGAAAAAACTTCCGATAAAAATAAAAGGGGTACCGATCTACAGAGCAGAAAACGGATTGGCATTAAGCTCAAGAAACCAAAGACTTGATGAAAACCGGCGCGAAGCTTCCAAAATCATTTATGAAACATTAAAAAAAGTAAATGAATGGTTCCGCGTTCTCACGATTTCCGAAATCAAGCAAAGGGTACAGGATATCTTTGACCATCAAAGAGGAATGCAGCTTGAATATTTCTTAATTGCCGATGAAGAATCGTTGAAGGAAACTGATTTTTTCTATAAAGACAGAAATTTCAGGGCATTTATTGTCGTGGTTGTAGACGGAATAAGACTTATTGACAATATGCATTTGGATTAAATCTTTTTTGATCCTTTATAAAATACAGAAATGCGTTGCTTTGGTGACGCATATTTTTTGATCGGACCATAAAAAATCAAAGGCTTCTTGAGAGAAGCCTTTGAAACACCAAATCACAAAATATTAATATGAAAAAAATTTACTTTTCAGTAAACTTGTGACCCGGCTGGGATTCGAACCCAGGACCCATACATTAAAAGTGTATTGCTCTACCAGC
>Ga0308156_1000315_pt1 | contig 116791 bp, 110 predicted proteins | sample PhyAR2_FD_201041 | JGI IMG/M metagenome (GOLD analysis project Ga0308156, IMG submission 201041) | Phyllosphere microbial communities from UC Gill Tract Community Farm, Albany, California, United States - DLSL A.R2 | ecosystem: Host-associated > Plants > Phyllosphere > Unclassified | place... | reverse complement strand
TCCGGCTTTATTTTTTTCTTTAGTCAGCACATCCCCCCCTTTCGTGTGCTTAAATCAAACCCGTTTATCTTAAAGGATTATTCGGTTTTCCGACAGCTTATGCGCAACATTGTTCCCGCATTTCGTCTGGCATTACGCTACTTTTAGGACAATTAGACACTACGGATTCCACTGATAGTATACCTGGTTTATCCCAGGTAGAATTTTCACAGAGCATAATTCGGTTTCAGGGTGAAACCGGCCAAACGTACTAACGAACTGGAACTTTATGAGTACTGTAAAACCTGAACGTGAATACTTCCTCGATTCCATCCGCGCGTATCTGATGTTACTGGGGGTGCCGTTTCACGTTTCCCTCATCTACTCTACGCAGAAATGGGCAGTAAACAGTCATGAGGCGTCGTTATGGCTGACGCTGCTGAACGATTTTATTCATGCGTTTCGTATGCAGGTGTTTTTTGTCATCTCGGGCTACTTTTCTTACATGCTGTATCTGCGCTATCAGCCGCGTCGCTTCCTGAAAGTGCGACTGGAGCGTGTGGGGATCCCGCTCCTTACCGCCGTTCCGCTGCTCACGCTGCCGCAGTTTTTCATGCTGAAAGCGTGGACCGATAAGCTGGCTGACTGGCCCCGCTTCACGCCCTATCAGAAGTTTAATAACCTGGTGTGGGAGCTGATTTCGCATCTGTGGTTCCTGGTCGTGCTGGTAATGCTGACTACGCTGGGCATGCTGACGTTCCGCTGGCTGCGCGATCAGCATCGCACCATTGATTACTCCCGGGTTGGCTGGGGCACACTGACCGCGGGCGTACTGGCGTGGGCACTGGTGTGGTGTGTCTTCCGTCGTCTGGTGTTTATTTTCCAGCCTGACTGGCTGATGGATGGCCTGTTCAACTTTATTGTGATGCAGACGCTCTTCTATCTGCCGTTCTTTATGCTGGGCGCGCTGGCGTGGAAGCATCCACCGCTGAAGCAGCTGTTTGTGCGGTTTAATCCGGTGATGTGGATCGGCGCGGTGGTGATGTTTGTCGCCTACTGCACTAATCAGCGTCTGAGCAGCGGCGATGGCTGGCTGTATGAGCTGGATGCGATTATCACGATGCTGATGGGCCTCTGCATGCTGAACGTCTGTTTCTGCTTCGGTCATAAACTGCTGAACGCTCATTCGCCGCGCATCATGTATCTGGTCAATGCGTCGCTGTTTATCTATCTGGTACACCATCCGCTGACGCTGCTGTACGGCATTTATGTCACGCCACGCATTGAAAATAACACCCTGGGCTTCTTCGTTGGCCTGCTGATGGTGTTTGGCATCGCGTTTCTGCTGTATGAGATTCACCTGCGCATCCCGCTGCTGCGGTTCCTGTTCTCCGGGAAATTTGAGCGCAAACAGGCCGGACAAGGGAATTGATGGTATTGCCTGAATACAGTTAACAACTCAAAGTGATGGGATTACACCCTCATCGCCTTGAGTCCAGCGAGCAGGCTCAGGGAGCCAGTGCCCTCCGCAAAGACGCAAAAGATGCCATTCATGGCAGGCTCAGCGCGGGCCATCCATGGCCCGCGATGCTTTGCTATGGGCACTGGCTCCCATCGCTTTACGTCCGGGAGTCGTCTGTGGTGAGCAATCTGTGGTTATGTGAGCCGACTGCGGGGAACACTCCAGGACTACAGCAGCCACTCAATCGGCAGTCGCCACACCAATCGCACCTGAAGCCGTTGCCACCATGAGCAGCCCGGTTCGTGCTTGTGCACAATCTGCTGCGGCTCATCCGGATACTCCAGCCAGTTGACCCTTCCCCACTTATCCAGCCTGAGCGTCCATGCCCGATCGCGCATGGACTGGCTGAAGCGCTGATGCGTTTCTGCGGCCAGCGACGCACTCTCGATCACCAGCCCCATCTCGGTATTCAGCACTGCGGAGCGGGGATCGAAGTTAAATGAGCCGATAAACAGCGTCTTTTGATCCACCGAGAAGGTTTTGGCATGCAGGCTGGAGCCAGAATTACCGGTTAATCCCCGGTCATGCGGGGCATCGGGCACGCCCGCCTGCGGTTTCAGCTCATAGAGCGCGATGCCATGCCGCAGCAGTTTCTTGCGCCACTTGGCGTAACCGGCATGCACAATCGACACATCGTTGGCCGCCAGCGAGTTGGTCAGAATGGCAATTTTTACCCCTTTGCGCCTTAGCGACAGCAGCTGTGCAACGCCAGCGCGGGTCGGCACAAAGTAGGCAGAGATGATATCGAACTGCTCCTGCGGCGTGCCAATCACCTCCAGCATCCGCTGCGGCAGCAGGCTTCTGGCGCGCGCTTTGCCCAGCCCTTTACGCGGATCGTCACTCAGCAGCCGCGCTTTTGCCCAGGTCAGGTCCAGCGTGCCCTCTTCCAGCTCCTGCAGCAGCGACGAATTTTCCAGCCGCTGAAGATAACGCTGCACCGGTTCGCTGTGACGCCATTCGGGTGGCAGACTCACACTGTCCTCTTCCGGTTCATCTTCATCCAGCACCTGCTGCAGCGGCGAGACCGGCTTACTTCGCCAGTAGCGCTCAAAATCCTCTGCGACCTCTTTCACCACCGGGCCAATAGCCATCACGTCGAGATCGGCAAACAGCGGTTCATTGCCGGTGCCGAAATATTCGTCGCCAATATTGCGTCCCCCCACCACGGTCGTGACGCCATCCACGGTAAAACTCTTGTTGTGCATGCGACGATTCAGACGGGCAAAATCGGTGAGATAACCCAGCGCACGCAGGGTACGAAACGAGAACGGATTAAACAGCCGCACTTCAATACCGGGATGGCGGTTGAGCTGAGCCAGCGTATCGTCCAGACCCGGCGTATTGTTGTCATCCAGCAGCAGCCGTACCTTCACCCCGCGACGGGCCGCTTCCAGCACCGCGCTGAACAGCAACCGGCCAGAGAGATCGTTTTGCCAGATGTAGTACTGAATATCGAGTGAACGCTCCGCTTTTTGTATCAGCAGATAGCGGGCAGCAAACGCATCCAGCCCGTCGCTCAGCTGATGGACACCGCTCAGCCCCGGATGGCGCTGACATTCTGGCTCCAGCTGTGTTTCCAGCCAGCTGCTACGCTCCGATGGCGGGGAGAGCTCAAACGCTTGGGTCATGACAATTCCCTGTAAAATGCAGTTATTTTTATTATTCCCCGGCCCGGCCTCTGGCGCTATACCTCTGTTCCGAATGAGCAGGCGGTCACGGGCGTTTTTTAGTCTAGACTTAACCGGACGATCTGTGACCGGCATTAGCCCGGCAGGAGAGGAATATGTCTCATCAACCCCTTACAGATACCCGCCAGCGCTACCATCCCAGCCTGTTTCGCAGCTTTTTCCAGGGGAGTTTCCCCTGCTCCACCGCCTGCCGTACGCCGGGAAAACGGCTGGATATGGTCTTCAGCAGCGGCCACGATATGCTGCTGGAAAAAGATTATGCCGCGCTGGCTGAGCAGCACCTGCTCACCGCCCGCGACGGTGCGCGCTGGCATCTGATTGAAAAGATCCCCGGCCAGTATGACTGGCAAAGTTTTCTGCCGATGGTAGAAGCCGCGCGGCGTCAGCAGATGGAGATCATCTGGGAGCTGGCGCACTTTGGTTATCCCGATCATCTTAATATCTGGAAAGCCGAATTTGTGGAACATTTTAGCCGTTTCGCCCGCGCGATGGCACACCTGATGCGCGATGAGGGCATCGAACGCCCCTTCTTTACGCCGGTTAATCAAATCTCTTTCTGGTCCTGGGCCGGGGCGGATGTCGCCTGGTTCAATCCCCATGCTGCGAATCGCGGTAAGGAACTGAAACGTCAGCTGGTGCGCGCCTCGCTGGCGGCGATTCATGCCATTCGCGAGGTCTATCCGGAGGCGCGTTTTGTCCTGACCGACCCGCTGGTACAGATTGCTCATCATCCCGATAACCCGGACAGCAAACCTTACGCCGACGCGCAGCATCAGGCGCAGTTCGAGGCCTGGGATATGCTGGCTGGTCGCGTCGATAAAGAGTTAGGCGGCAGTGAAGATTGCCTGGATATTCTGGGCCTGAACTACTATCCCGATAACCACTGGTTTTTCCCCAATCAGCTGATGTCGCTGGACGATCCGGCACGTGTTCCGCTGCACATTCTGCTGGCGCAGTGTTGGCAGCGCTACCAGCGGCCGATGCTAATCGCCGAAACCGGCGCAGAGGGTGACGCGCGCGCGCCCTGGCTGCAGGAGATCAGTGAAAACGTGGCAGTCGCGCTGGATCAGGGTATTGCGGTGGAGGGCATTTCGCTCTATCCGGTGGTGGAGTATCCCGCCTGGGCGGATGACCGGCGTTCGCCAGGTCCGCTACTGGGCTTAGCCGATCCTAATGGCAATCGTAACCTGCATGAATCTCTGGCGCTGGTGTTACGCAGTCAGCAGATTAAGTTCGCCACACGTAACGCGTAATCAGACATGCTGAGAGGCGGGCTTTTTGGGGTAACAGGAGCGAACGTCGAGAGAGGAATCGGCAGGATGACGTACGTCGGTCAGCCAGACCATGGTAAACAGGAAGGTGACCCCGATGAGACAGGCCGCCAGCAAACCGATAATTGCGATTAATTTGTCATCTCCGGAGTCCATCGCTTTCTCCTTATTCAATCCGTCGAATCCCTGTGCGTGTCAGCTCATCCAGAGCGTAATCATCAGGACAAAGATTATAAGCGTTACCGAGGTCACCGCAAGCACCACTATCGCAAAGTGCGCATCGTCAAGTGACTGGCGAATTGGCTCATCGTGATCGTCGGGTGGCGAGGGCAAAGACATAACAATCCTGTGAAAAAATAGGGGCCGCCGGAAGTGAAGCGGTGAGTGACAGTGTAGATGAAAGGCTGTTTATCGTCCGGTTCTTTCGTCCGAAAAATAAACTGGCCCGCGCCTGTACGGCACGGGCCGGAGATCAGACGCCGCGCCAGCGTTTGAAGATCAGTGAGGTGTTTATCCCACCAAAGGCAAAGTTGTTGCTCTGGATATAGTCGGTCTCCAGCTCTCGCGGCTCGCCCATGATGTAATCCATCTGACCGCCGTCGGCGGCCGGTTGCGTCAGGTTAAGCGTTGGCGCAAACCACCCTTCCCGCATCATCTCAATGCTCATCCAGGCTTCCAGCGCCCCGCAGGCGCCCAGCGTATGGCCAAAATAGGACTTCAGTGAGGAGATCGGCGTGGATTCGCCAAACACCGCAGCCGTCGCCAGACTTTCGGCCATATCACCCCGTTCTGTGGCAGTGCCGTGCGCATTCACATAACCGACCTCTGCGGCCGTGATACCGGCGCTTTGCAACGCCCGCTCGATGCAGATCTGCATGGTTTCCCGCTGCGGCTGCGTGATATGGGCGGCATCGCAGTTGGTGTGGAAACCGGTGAGCTCGGCGTAAATCGTGGCGCCACGTGCCAGAGCATGGTCCAGCGACTCAAGAATCAGTGTGCCGGCCCCTTCGCCAATGACCAGACCATCGCGCTGCTGATCAAATGGCGCAGGCGTGGTGTGCGGCGCGTCATTACGCTGGCTGGTGGCAAACAGGGTGTCGAACACCGCCGCTTCCGACGGACAAAGCTCTTCCGCTCCCCCGGCGACCATCACCGTCTGATAGCCGTGACGAATCGCTTCCCAGGCATAGCCAATCGCCTGGCTGCCCGAGGTACAGGCGCTGGAGGTCGGGATCACCCGGCCGCGCAGACCGAAAAACAGCCCGGCATTGACCGCCGTGGTGTGCGGCATCATCTGCACATAGGTGGTGCCGGTAATATTGTTGGTGTGCTTTTCCGTCAGCATGGTGGCGAACTCGCTGACCGGCCCGGTACTGCCGGTCGACGATCCGTAGGCGATACCTGTTTCTCCGCTGGTCAGCACCGGATGGTCAATCAGGCCCGCCTGGGTCAGCGCCAGCTCGGTCGCGCGCGTTGCCAGCAGCGAAACGCGACCCATGGCGCGGATACGCTTGCGGGTGTAGTGCGCAGGCAGTTCAAAGTTATCCACGGGCGCGCCGAGCAGCGTATGCAGCCCGTCGTAAATCTGCCACTCGGGCATAAAGCGCACCGCATTGCGGCCAGCACGGATTCGCGCCGACACGTCTGCCCAGGATTCACCAAAAGCGGTGACACCGCCCATACCGGTTACGACGACCCGCTGGATCACAGCATGCCTCCATTAATCGAAATCACCTGACGCGTCACATAACCGGCGATATCGGACATCAGATAGCTCGCCAGTCCGGCGACCTCTTCAGCCGCGCCCATGCGTTTCATCGGCACGATCTTCATCGCTTCCTCAATCACCTGAGGTTCCAGCCCCTCCATGCCGGTGTCAATTAGCCCCGGCGCGATGCAGTTAACGGTGATTTTGCGTTTAGCCAGCTCAATCGCCAGCGCCTTGGTGGCACCGATAATGCCCGCTTTCGCCGCGCTGTAATTGACCTGACCGCGATTGCCCATCATTCCGGAGACCGACGACAGGGTAATGATGCGGCCACCGCGGCGCAGGCCGATCATCGGCATCACGCAGGGCTGGATCACGTTGTAAAAACTGTCGAGGTTGGTGTGGATCACGCTGTCCCACTCTTCATCCGTCAGGGCGGGAAACGCCGCATCACGGGAGATACCGGCATTACTCACCACGCCATAGTAGGCTCCGTGTTGCTCAATGTCCGCCTCCAGCGCGGCGCGGGTGGCCGCCCGGTCAGCCACATCAAATCCCAGTACACGGCCGCTACCGCCTGCGGCTTCGATCTGCTGCAGGCACTGCTCAGCGCCTGCGCGATCGCGATTGAAATGCACGATAACCTGATAGCCATCCTGGGCGAGACGCAGCGCAATCGCGCGGCCGATGCCTTTACTGGCGCCCGTGACCAATACTGAATCTGTCATGGCTGATTTCCTTGTGACATTAATTGCTGTAACTCTGCTTCATTGGGTTGATAAGTGTTCAGACGACCGCTGGCAAGCCGTTGCGTGCCATAACGAATGTCGCCCTCAAAGCTGCCCATGCGGTCATCGCGCATCAGCAGCGTCATCCGGATATCCAGTATCACATTCGCGGGAAAAAGCGGCTGCTCAGCCCGCCAGCCGCGTCCGCCCAGCAGCATACCGGGCGGGATCAGGGTTGCGCCGCCCTGCTTTGCATGCCAGCCCGACCAGACGCCCACGGTCTGCGCCATCATCTCGACGCCAAACCAGGCAGGCAGTTCGCCCTGGGGTGTCAGAAACGGTGCCAGTACGCCACCAGTGCAGGTTGATACCTGACAGTGAACCTGGTCTTCATCAACGGCGATCAGCTGATCAAGCAGCAGCATCGGCGCAGCGTGCGGCAGCCAGCGTGCCGCGGGAGAATTAATGTCCATCAAGGCGTCCCAGAATCAGGCAGGTGTTGTTGCCGCCAAAGGCGAATGAATTCGAGGCGATGACCGGCCGTTGCAGCGCCTGCGGCTGTAACAGCAATCCGCAATCCGGCAGCGTCTCATCCTGCGCCGCCTCACTGAAATCCTGGGCGGGCAGCGGCAGATTGTTTTGCAGAATCAGCGCGCTGAGTGCGGCTTCGCACACGCCAGCTGCGCCGAGCGTATGGCCGGTCAGGTGTTTGGTCGAACTGCACGGCACCGCATTGCCAGACAGACGCGCAATGACAGCGGCTTCCATCTGGTCGTTCAGCGGCGTCGCTGTGCCGTGCAGATTGATATAACCGATCTGCTGCGGCAACAGATTCGCCTGTTGCAGGGCCATCCGCATCGCGCGTTCAGCGCCCTCGCCCTGCGGATGAGGCGCGGACATATGCCAGGCGTCAGAAGATTCGCCCGCCCCCAGCAGCGCCAGCGGCTGCGGCTCGCGCGTCAGCAGCATCAGCGCAGCCCCTTCGCCAATCGAAATGCCGTCACGATCGCGGCTGAACGGCGCACAGCGACGCTCAGAAAGCGATTCCAGGCTGTCAAAGCCGTTAATCGGCATCCGGCTCAGCGAGTCCGCCCCGCCCACCAGCGCGACATCCGCCAGCCCCGCCGCGATCAGCCGCTCGCCACTGATAATAGCGCGGGCGCTGGAGGAGCAGGCGGTGGAAATGGTATAGGCCGGGCCATCCAGCTGTAGGTAATGAGCCAGAAAACGTGACGGATCGCCCAGCTCCTGCATCTGATAGTGATAATCGGGCTGGCTGCCGCGAATCTGCTGATCGCCCTCATCCACGCCCGAGGTGCTGGTGCCCAGCACAATCGCCACTCTGCTGGCACCATAGCGGTCAACCGCCGCGTCGAGTGCCGGACGGATTTGCGCCAGCGCAGCCAGCAGCAGCTGGTTATTGCGGGTGTTGTGCGCGCAGAGGGCAGCAGGAATGGGTGGCAGCTCGCCTTCGACCCGGCCGAGCCAGCAGGCACGGTCACCGCTCAGCCAGCCATGACGCAGCTGCATACCCGGTGCCTGACCTTTCTTCAGGCTGTCTGCAATCTGCTGACTGTCATTACCCAGGGCATTCAGCATGCCGATGGCAGAGATGTAGATCATGAGGCGTCCAGATGTTGAATGCGGATCTGATAGCCAAAGGCATGCTGCTGAATGCTGATCGGCTGGCGCTGATTACCACGTTGCAGATAATCAATTTCGGTCACCAGCTGGTTATCGGCATCGATCAGCCGTCGCTTTAACCCCTGATCCTGCAGCGTCCAGCCTGGCGGCAGCTGTTTTTGCCACACATCCAGCGGCCAGTAGCTGAGCATGATGTCCGCCAGCACCTGACTGGCAGGTGGCATCTGCGGCAGCGGCATCAGCAGCTGGGTGTGAATACCGCTGGCATCGTAGCGCAGGTTGAACAGGCGGATACCCACCGAAGAGAGCCCCGCGAGATCGATTTGCTGCTCATCGGCGCTGAGCAGCACCAGCAGTGACTGACTCTGACCTTTAACCTGCCCGGTCAGCAACTGCTGCTGCTGGAAGGCGGGACGGATGCCCGGCGGTGGCAGCGTCACTTTCACGCCCGGCTTCAGCCAGGCAGTGGGACGGCTGCTGTCGGGTGCATGGCCGGCACAGGCGCTGAGCAGCAGAGCCGTCAGCAGAAGAAAGGCGGCGCGGATCATCGTTTACTCCTTGATCGGGTGGGTCGCATCGCCAGCGGCGACAGCAGGAACGCGCTAAAGATGCCGCTGCATAATACGGTGCCAAAACTGGCAATCGCGCTGGTGCTGCTGAATACCAGCATTCCCAGCGTCAGTAAGGTGGTGATCATCGCCAGCGATACCGCCAGCAACGAGGTCAGCGGCGTCCCCTGTGGGTTGCTGAAAAATAGCGTGTAGTTAATGCCAATGCCCAGCACCAGAATCAGCGCCAGCAGCGCAAACAGATTGAGCGATGCGCCGATCCAGCCCAGTGTGGCCAGTGCCATCGCCAGCGAGAGCAGCGACGGCAGCGCGCTGCGTAAGCCCGCCTTTAATCCCAGCCGCACGACAAAACTCAGGGTAATCAGCAGCAGCGCCAGCGCCAGTAAGCCGCTGAGGAGGGAGCGCCAGAAGCTGAACAGCGAATCGTAACTGGATTTGCGATCGATCCAGCTGACGCCTGGATGCTGCTTAGCCAGCTCTGCGAGTGCGGCACTGTTTCTGACGCCGCTGGTAGGGATCAGAACGCCACTCTGCCCGTCCGGCAGCGTCAGCCACAACAGTCGCCAGCCTTCACTCAACGGACTCGCCAGCCAGACATCCGGCGTCACCGGCATCGGGGTCAGATCCGGCGCGGCCAGCGCAATCCCCGCCTGCTGCAGACGGGCTGTAATCGTCGGGGCAGCCTGCTTCAGCAGCTGAAGATCCTGCTGTTGCTGTGCCAGTGACTGCAGGGGCAGCAGACGATAGCGCTGCAGCCAGCCCTGCTGCTGCGCCTGGTGCAGAACCGGTGCCAGTTTTTCCAGCCGCTGCAGCGTCTGCTGTGCATCATCGCCCCAGACTACAAACCAGGTCTGATCGGCACGCTGGCCGGTCAGAGTAGCGAGCTGGCGATCCTGCTCCAGCAGTTGCGCAGGCGCACTTTGCAGATGCGCGATGTCATCATCTACCTTCAGCTGGGCGATCCCGGCCAGGGCGAAGATCGCCATCGCTACGGGTAATCCAACCTGCAGTCCGCGCTGACGACGCCAGGCCGCAAGCCAGCGCGCCAGTGGCACCATCAGCGGCACCGGGCGCACCGGTAATCCGCGAACCAGATACGGATAGATCAGAATCACCGTCAGGCAGGAGGCGCTTAAGCCGCTGGCGGCAAACACCGCCAGCTGACGTAGCCCCGGAAATGGGGCCAGCAGCATCAGCAGCCAGGCGATGGCGGTCGTCGCGAGCGCCAGCAGCAGCGTGCCGCGCACTTTACGCAGGCTCTGCCACGGCGTCTGCTGGTCGCCGTGAACCATGCGCTCGGTGAGATAATAGAGCGTGTAATCCGCCGAGATGCCGACAATACTCAGGCTCATCACCAGCGTCATCAGATGCAGCTCGCCGAAGCAAAGCAGCGTCATCACCGTGCCCGCCATTGCGCCAATCGCCACAGAGGTCACCGTCAGCAACAGCGGACGCAGCGAGCGGAACACCAGCAGCACCAGCAGGACGACGCCACCCAGCGTCACACTGCCCAGCGCTTTAACATCATGCTGCGCACGCTGGCTGGCGTTGTCGCTGAACAGCACCGTGCCCCGCGTCAGCAGTTTTGCCTGCGGCCAGCGGCTTTTAAGCTGTTGTTCCAGTGCGCTGAGCCGGGTCACCAGCGCATGACTTTGCTGCATACTGAAGGCGTTATTCGCCAGCTCGCCATGCAGGAAATACCACTGTTTACCCTGATCATCTTTTACGGTCAGCCAGCCATCATGCAGCGTCATGCGCCCGGCGTTTTGTGCCAGCGCCAGCTGCGAACCCCGCACCAGCATCATAGGATCGCCCTGCAACTCTTTGCTGCTGACGCCCGAGAAGGCTGAGAAGAGCTGCGCCAGCAGCCAGTCGGCCTGCGCCCCGCCGCCGTTCTGCAACCGGCTGCGCGTCGCGTCATCAATCAGGCCGTTACGGTGTTGCCAGGCAAAACGGCCCCACTGCTGCTGCTGTTGCGCATCAAGATCGCCCTGCACCTGTTTCAGGTCAGGCAGCGCACGCAGCTGAGCCAGCCACCAGGCGGCGACCTGGGGATCGTCCTGCTCGCCGGATGAAACCAGCCAGACCATCTGGCGATCCAGGCGCTGCATAAAACCCTGCTGCAGCGCAGGCGGTGCCGCGCCCAGATTCTGCTGCGGCAGCAGTGCCAGCACGCTACTGTTAAGCTGGCTGCGCGGCAGCAGAAAAGCGAGCGCCGCCGCCAGCAGCAGACAGAGTGCGAGCCACAGGATAGCCAGCAGCCGATCGTTACGGCCCGGCAAAACGCGCCTGCTCCTCGTCGCTTAACTGCGGCGGTTCAATACGGGTGTTGCTGAGCTGAATCTGGGTTTTATCGCCCTGCTTATCGTCCAGGTTGATGCTATCCAGGAAGGCGCTGCCCGCCAGCGAAATACGGTTGAAGATTTTGTTGAGCGGCGCGGCTTTAGGCGTCAGGTCCAGCGTCCAGGCTCCGTTGCCGCGATCGCTGAAAGCTACGCTGAAGTTTTCGTTCAGGACCTTCTGATCGGCCTGGAACAGCGCCCGTAACAGGTGATTGAACTGGAACATCTGCGGATTGCTGTCGGCGGTGATCACCTGAGGCTTCTGGCCGCTGAGGCTCTGCACCATGCGCCTGTCATCCAGCAGCAGCGTCATCACAAACGGCGTCTGCTGATGCCACCATAACCCCTGCTCGCGGGCGATCAGCATCTGTCCGTGCGACACCAGCGGCTGACGCATCCCTGAAATGGTGCGCGTCTGGGTAAAATCTGCCCGGATCACCGGCTGGCTGGCAAATCGCTGCTGCAGCTGATCCAGGGTGACCGCGCTGGCGGCACTGGCCCACAGCAGCAGGCCGGTAAGCACTATTCTCAGCATCCTTTCACTCCTAAACGTTCCAGTAAAATGTCGGGCGAAACAAAGCAAAGAGCCTGACTCTCCTGCTCTACCGCCACCTGCAGCGTATGCGCTTTGGTGGTGATCTGATCAGCTGCGTTTCGCACTTCATAGTCGATGCGCAGGCGGTTCTCATACTCCGTAATCCGTGCGCTGACGCGGATCGTCTCTTCGCAGCGCAGTGGCTGACGGTATTTGACCCGGGTATCGACGACCGGCCAGACGTAGCCGCTGGCGGCCATCTCGGCATAACTGTAGTTAATGCTGCGCAGCAGGGCTTCGCGTGCCACTTCGAAATAGCGGAAATAGTTACCGTGCCAGACCACGCCCATCGGATCGCAGTCGTGGAATGAGACGGTCAGCACGACTTCAGCATGATGTTCAGTCATGGTCAGACTCCTTGTGGTGCGCCTGTTGATCAGGCAGCGTCCAGAAATCGAAAAAGTTGAACCAGTCGAGCGGCGCCAGCAGCGCGTAATGGGCCAGTCGCTCCGCGTAGCGATCGACCGCCTGTTGCAGCGCCTGCTGACGTTGCGCCCGTGGCAGCAGCAGCGGATCGGCAAACGGCTCGCAGTGGATATGCAGTTTACCCTGTTGCTGCAGGGCGAACATCAGCAGCACCGGACAGCGCAACGCGGCCGCCAGCACAAACGGCCCCTGCGGAAACGGTGCGGCCCGGCCCAGAAAATCGCTCCAGATTACCCGACGCTCGCCGCCGCGCTGCGTATTCACCGCAGTACGATCCCCGACAATCGCCACCCACTCGCCTGCATCCAGCTTCTGCTGCAGCAGGATCGCGGTATCCGGCCCGATATCGCTGACCGGCATCAGATTCACCCCGGCCTGCGGGGCGATGGTTTCCAGTACCGCCCGAAAACGCCGGGCGTTGTCGGTAAACACCAGCGCGTTAATCACCAGTCCGCTGACCTGCTGCGCCATGGCGCGACAGGCTTCGATGTCGCCGAGATGGGAAGCGAGGATCAGCTTGCCCTGCGTTGCAGGCGCGCGAATCACCGCTTCCGCGCCTGGCGCGAAATCGATATCCCGGCCCCAGCGCAGATCGCCGCGCCAGCTGGCGACTTTATCCAGCATCGCCCCGGCGAAGCGCAGGAAATGGCGATAGCTGTTAAGCCGGGGCGGTAGCGCAACCTGCCGCTGCTGTGCGGCGGCGGTGACCTGCGCCAGCCATTGCCGGGAAGCGCTTCGCGCGCGCTGACCGCTCAGCCAGTAGACCGCGACAACCGGCCAGAGCAGCAGCGTAAAGGGCAGCCGTCCACCGTAGCGATAGACAGCCAGCATAAAGCGTAATCCCCAATGTCCGCGCCGCTCTGTTTCCACAGACCAGTGCGCTGCCGCTTTACGCATCGCCAGCAGACGCGGGATGCGCGGCAGCATGCCGAAGAACAGCCGGGTATGCATCCAGGAGATGCGCAGGTTGTCATAGAGCGCATCGAAGTGCGACAGGCCGCTGGCCGGATAGGTGACGCGGGTCGGGATAAAACGACTGCGGGTGCCCTGCCAGTAGAGCCGCACCATAATCTCGGTGTCGAAATCCATGCGCTGGCCGATGGCCCGGCGGTCGCACAGCGCCAGCGTCGCAGCCAGCGGATAGACGCGGAAGCCACACATGCTGTCGCGGATCGACAGCGACAGCGTTTCGATCCAGACCCAGAAATGGGTAATGTAGCGACCGTAAAGGCGTGATTTGGGGATCGAGTCGTCATAGAGCGGCTGACCGGAGATCAGCGCATCGGGAAAGCGTTCAGCTTCCGCCAGCATCAGCGGCAGATCTTCTGCCTGATGCTGGCCGTCCGCATCGATTTGCACCGCATGAGTAAAGCCACGTGCCGCCGCAGCCCGCAGGCCGTGGATCACCGCCGCACCTTTACCCTGATTGCTGTCGAGCCGCAGCAGACTGAGCTGCGGGGCGTTTAACGTCGCCAGCTGAAGCTGTGTCGCCGCATCGCTGCCGTCATCCACCACGATCACCGGCAGATTAAAGGGGGCCAGCCGCGCCAGCACCGACGCCATCATCGCGCCGTGGTTGTAGCAGGGGATCACCACACAGGGTGAAAATGCCGTGCTTAACACAGCGCGATCTTCCCGCTGCTGGCACTCTGCTCACCGCCGTCAGTCAGCAGGCTGTAACGGAAACTCAGGCGCGATTTTTCAGCGTCCCAGTCAATACGCAGCTGTAACAGCGAGTCGGGGGGCACCGGCTGCTGAAATTTGATGTTTTCAACGGCGGCAAACTGTTTATCGGGCGCGAGCAGCGTCACCCCGTAGTGCATTACCCAGTCAAGCTGAGCCACACCGGGCAGAATCGGCAGTTCCGGAAAGTGGCCCCGGAACCAGAACAGCCCGGCCTCAACCTGCAGGGTCAGCGTGACGCTGTCAGCCTGCAGCTCCCGGCTGCGTTCAATCGGCAACATGAAAAAGTTCCTCTATTTGCGGCCAGGCGCGTTTACTTTGGGTGGTGACCGGAATGGTGGTGACAATCCGCCAGTAGCGCGGCATCGCCAGCGGTTCGAGCCAGCGCTGCAGCTGCCGCTTCCATTGCTGCCTGCGCTGATGCAGTGCCGCCTCGTCCAGTGTGCTGTTTAGCGACAGCACGACGCCGATCGCCTGACGCTCATGACGCGTTATCACCAGCGCCGCGGCATCTTCGATTTCCGGCAGGTCGGTCAGACGACGCTCAATCTCGCTTAATGAGATACGCTTATCGCCAATTTTCACGATGCGGTCGTGACGTCCCGCCAGCTGAAACCCGCCATCCGGCTGCATAGTGAGCCGATCGTCGAGCGGCAGACCAGCGGCTTCAGCAATCAGCGGCGACCAGACCTGCCAGCGTTCGGGCATCACCTGCTCCAGCCTGACCGCCGGGAAACTGCGCCACGGTGCGTCGGCCCGATCACACTGACGCCAGGCCAGAATCCCGGTTTCGGTGCTGCCGTAGATTTCACTGACCTGACAGCCAAAACGCTGCCAGACCTGTTCTGCATCCGACCCACGCAGTGCGCCACCGGCAGAGACAATCAGTTCACAGGCGGGCGCGACAAGCGTGCTGTCCAGCCGGGATAAAAAGGCCGGGCTGCTGATAAAAGCATAGCGGCAGTCGCGCGGAAGCTGGGCCAGCTGTTCGCCGTAAAACAGCGGCTGCGCAGAAAACGGCAGCCTGAGCGTCATCGGCAGGAAAAGTCGGCAGGATAAACCATAAAGGTGCTGATGGCTGACCGAGGCGATGACCCGGCAGCCCCGCAACTGTTCGCCCCACAGCGTGCTGAGCCAGCGGCTCTCCTGCTCCATGACCGCCAGCGATTTCACGACCTGACGCGGCGCGCCGGTGGATCCCGAGGTAAAGAGCACCAGCACTGAAGACGCTGGCAGCGGCGGTAACGGCCCCTGCGCTTCTGCGTCGTCGCTCGTCAGCAGCGGCAGGCTGACCGTCAGCGGCATATCGCACAGCACGCCATCCAGCTGTTCCTGCATCTCATCCAACAGGGCGGCGCGGCTGTGACCCGGCATCACCGGCGTTTTACCGGCATACCAGCATGCCAGCAGCGCCACACAGAAACGGTAGCTGTCATCAAAGCAGAGTGCCCAGTTGCTGCCCGGCTGTGCCGCTAAGCGCTGGCTGAGGGCCAGCACCTGACGCTGCATCGCGCTGAGCATCAGCGGTTGATCGCCTCGCCAGGCGACCTCGCGTTCGTCTCCCGTCAGCCAGTCGGCCACCTTCATGCTTTTCGCCTCACGCGCTGACGAACCAGCCATTCCGCCCCCATCAGCACGCCGATTAACAGGTAGCTGATGCCGCCGTTCCACAGCGTCCAGAGACGCAGATCGCCATTCAGGCAGGTCCAGAGCGCCATACTGCCGTTGCCGATAAAAAACAGGCACCAGATTTGGGTGACGCGGCGGGTGTAAGGCACAGCGGCGGCAGGAAGTTCAGGCTCACGGAGCCGGGCAATACGCTCCACCAGCGGCATCGCGCTCCAGAGTGAAGCCCCAAAGACCAGCAGCATCGCCGCATTGACCGCCACCGGATACCACAGCAGCAGGTGCTGAGCGCGTAGCAGCTGGCTGCTGACACAGAGCAGCGCGCCGAGCAACGCCAGCCAGCCCATGACCGCACCTAAGGCATTTTGCTTACGACGCAACTGCAACCAGCGCAGGCCAAACAGCAGCGCCAGCAGCCAGAAGAGGCCCTGCCAGCGCGGCTGGGTCAGTGCCAGCCAGACCAGCAGAGGCCAGGCCAGCAGCGTAAGCAGATTGAGCAGGCGAAGAGTAGCAGCAGGCACGACGGATTAGGCGTCTTCGCGCATCAGTTGTTCTACAGCATCCACCACATCCTGCACGGTACGCACCGCGCGGAAGGTTTCCGGCTTAATTTTACGGCCGGTACGCTTTTGCAGGTGAACCACCATATCAACGGCATCAATACTGTCGAGTTCGAGATCTTCGTACAGACGTGCGTCGGGATGGATATCCTCAGGTGCAATTTCAAACAGGCTGGTGAGCAGCGAAGCCACTTCCTGATAAATCTCTTCTTTGTTCATCATAAGATTGTCTCCGCTTTCAGCTGCGCTGTTGGTTGACGAACGCTGCCAGCGTCGCAACAGAGAAGAAGTGGGCTCGCAGGGTTTCACTCTCCGCAGAGAGTGCTACGCCGTAGCGATTTTTCACTGCCAGGCCCAGTTCAAGTGCATCAATTGAGTCCAGCCCCAGTCCGTCGCCAAACAGCGCAGCGTCGGTTTCTATATCATCGGGGCTGAGATCTTCAAGGTTCAGCGTGTCGATAATCATCTGTTTGATATCGTTAATTAATGAATCCATACCGGTTTTCGTCTTACCTGTTCTGGGGGACCAGCGCCTGCTCTAAATGGCGGGTCAGGCGACGCGCGGCCAGTGGCTGCGCATCGGGATTGCTTTCACAAAACGACTGACTGTCGATTCGAGACTGTACTCGCACGGTAAACAGCGGTTTTACCGGCGGAATCTGATACCAGCGGCTCTGTTTATCGAGCATACGCTGGGTGCAGGTGATGTGAACCACGCGCAAATCGCATCCGGCGCGCACTGCGATATTGGCGGCGCCACGCTGCAGGGCCAGCGGCTGGCCGTAGCGGGTGCGGGTACCTTCCGGAAAGATCAGGATATTGTCGCCGCGCGCCAGTCGCTGCTGACTGTCCGGCAACAGCGTCTCCGCTTCACTGTTGATCAGATAATCGGCGGCGCGGATCACCCCACGCATAAAGGGGTTCTTCTGCAGATCGGCTTTCACCAGACAATCCATCTCCGGCAGCACCGAGGCAATCATCACATAGTCGATCAGCGACGGATGATTGGCGACAATCAGGCATCCGCGATCCTGTCGCAGCAATTCGGCGCCTTCAATGCGGTAGTCGTAAACGCCGGACATCCGGCAGAAACGCAGGAAGCAGCGAAAACTAAAGGCAATAGCGCGTCGGGCCAGCAGGCGGCGGCGCAGCGAATCACGTTGTACCAGCAGCAGCAGATTGAAACCAATCAGCGACAGCAGCAGCCCGCCAAGGCCAAACAGCGTAAAACTTATCGCCGTCATCACCAGACGCCAGCAATAGTTAACGCGGCTGCCCGCGTACTGCGCCGGTTGTGAACAATCAGCCATCATTTCTCTCCCAGTGCCATGTCAGGCGTTCGCCTGGCAGGCTGAAGGTGGGTGACGCCGCCAGCCACTGCTGGAGAAAGCGCAGACTCTGCGGCAGGCGTGTTTCAGCGCGCTCTTCGCCACCCGCGCGGCCCGTGCAGTGCAACTGTTCCCCCGCGCGCAGCAGCAGTGCCACCGCATAGGGGAAGTTCACGCGCTGTTCCGCAAGCCACGGCAGATAATAGTCAGGCACGACCCCGTCGAAATCGACCAGCAGCACCTGCTGATAGCCCGCCTGATGCAGGGCACTGACTTCAATCAACCCCTGCTGAAAAGAGTCAATGCCTGCTGCAATCGAGGTGGAGACAAGGGGCGCTTTGGCCGCAATGGTCAGGCTGCCAACTGCCGAGTTGTGAACCGACATGGCAAAATCCGTGGGCGACATAGACTGCTGATCCGCCAGCGTATGGAGGATGCGCAGATTACGCTCCAGCTCACCGTGGCGACTGGTAAAGACAATAGCGTCCACCGGCTGCCGCGCCATCAGTGCCAGACCGCATTCCACCGCCGCACGACTGCCGCCGCTCAGACGACGCGCTGTCATCATCGGTAAAAATTGCGGTTTCGCCATCGCCTCTGTGGAGTCAATAACGTTGCCCTGTTGCGCCCAGTCGTGCCAGGCCTCGCGCCCGTGTAATCCCGGAGCCAGAGCCTGCCAGTCGACCAGTGAGTAAGCGAGTTTCATCTCAACACTCTTTTCGTCATACGTGTGGAGTCGGCGTTCATCGGATCGTCACCCCTGCCCTGTGCAAAAAAAGTGCATACCGGAAAACCTCTGCCGATTCCGTATCAGGCCTTCACGGTAGAGGTTTGTTCAGTGAATCAGCAATAGCAGCTCATCTGATTTGTCGGCCGGTTTCCGGAGATCTTTATCTTTAGATCGTCTGTCGACAAATCATTGCGACAGCACACGCATTACTGAGCGGCCAGTGCCGACAGGCGTAACTGAATATCCTGGTCGAGATTGGCGATCCAGCGGTTGTAATTATTGTGGATCTCACCCCCTTCCGCTTTCAGGTTGTCACTGCTGACGTAATCGATGCGGTAGTTCTGGCTGGTGTAAGTGATACGGATGTTCGCCACGAAATCACGCTGCGCCAGACGGCCATTGATCACGCCAGGCGAAACGGGAGTCATTACCCATTTCCGGCTGATACCTGCCTCAATGATCGCCAGTTTCATCTGGTTGTCGGTATAGCGCTGAGTGAGGGTCTGATTCACATTGTGAATCGGCGCAGTGCGCGCGCAGCCGGTTAATAACGCCGCAACGACGGCCAGCGTGAAAATGTTTTTTTTATTCATGATGAATCCCTTCTTTTATGATTTATATCAGTGAATTAAACGGATAACTCGCCTGGCGATCATTTAACTTTACGTGCGCTTTTCCGTCTGGCTGGTCTAAAACCCGCGCATGATACCATCGAATGTAAAGACAGGTAAGCAGAAGTATGCGCAGGTTTTTGGTGGGTATTTAGAGGATTAACGCGGGGCAAAGTGCGCAGTCGCTGCGACAGCGCAGAGGCCGATTCCGGCCGCAGAAACTCTGGCTGCGGCTGGATCGGCCCGGGCAATTACGGTGTGGAGGCCGGTGTCCAGCCGCCACCGAGCGCGCGGTAGAGATCGATCTGCGCCAGCAGCAGGTTATTTTTAACGGTCACCCGATTCAGCTGGGTTGAAAACAGGGTCCGCTGCGCATCCAGTTCATCCAGATAGGAAGCGTAGCCGTTCTGATAGCGGTTGCGGGCAATGCGCAATGCCTCTTTCACATAGGCTTCCTGCTTCTGCAGTTCCTGAAGCTGTGATTCACCTTGCCGGATGGCGTCTATCGCATCGTTAACTTCCGAGAAAGCGTTGCGCACCACTTTTTCATAGCCATAGAGTGCCTGATTGCGCGTCGCCATTGAGACATCAACCTGCGCCGTCAGCGCCTCACGATTCAGCAGCGGTGCCAGGATGCTGCCGCCCACGCTCCAGAGCCGGAACGGATCGTCCGCGAGCTGATGCAGCACCGAACTCTGGAGGGTGCCGGTGGCGGTGAGGTTTAGTCCCGGCAGCAGCTTAGCCCGCGACGAGGCCAGGCTGGCGTCTGCGGCCAGTAACTGACGCTGCGCCTGCACAATGTCTGGGCGGCGATTAAGCAGCTCAGAAGGCAGCAGCGATGGCATCTGCTGCGGTAAGATCTGGTCGAACTGCTGACGACGGGCAATGTTACGCGGATTCATGCCCACCAGGATGCTCAGCGCATTCTCCTGCTGCGTGATCTGATGCTGCAACTGCGGCATCTGCGCTTTGGCCGACTGATATTCCGAGGCGGCCTGCATCCACTCCAGCCTGGAGGTGTAGCCGGTTTCGAACTGACGCTGCGCCAGCTGCAGCGAATTGTTACGGGTCGCCAGCGTCGCTTCCGTTACCCGCAGCTGCTCATCCAGTGCGCACAGATTGAGATAACCCGACGCCACCGAACTGGCGATGGTCAGCTCCGCGGCGGACGCGGCGGCCTGCTGCGCGGCCAGGCTCGCCTGCGACGCCGAGATGCTGCTGCTGCGCGCGCCCCAGAGATCGACATCGTAGTTCGCCTGTAACAAGCCCTGGAAAACATCGGTTTCATACGGCTGGCCCGTCACTGACGAGAGCGTGCGCTCACGGGTCGCCGCTACCCCGGCGCTCAGGGTCGGAAAGTTATCGCCCTGCGTGGCGCGCAGCTGAGCGCGATACTGATCAACCCGGGATCGCGCCGTGAGGATGTCGGGATTATTGCGCAGCGCCTGTGTCACCAGCCGGTTGAGATACTCATCATGAAACGCGCGCCACCACTCTGCTTCCGGCACGGCCGTTGGCCCGACACTGTTGCGCCACGCCTCGGGGATCGGCAGAGAGGCCGGTGCCTTTTCAACCTGCGTGGCACAGCCGGTCAGTACCAGCGTCAGCGCGCTGACCAGTAAGCCGCGTCGCATCATGGCGCACCCTCACCTGCGGGCTGGGCGGCGGTGTCGATATTGACTTCCACCGACATCCCCGGACGCAGCTGATGCATATCCTGATCGTTGATGCGGATGCGGACCGGAATGCGCTGCGCAATTTTAACGAAGTTACCGGTCGCGTTATCAGGTGAAATGGCGCTGAACTCCGAGCCTGCGGCCGGAGAGATAAATTCCACCTGACCGTTAAAGCGTTTGCCATCCAGCGCATCAACCCGAATTGTCACCGGCAGGCCAGGACGAATATGGGCCAGCTGGGTCTCTTTCAGGTTCGCGATGATCCATTTGTGGTTGGGCACCACCGAGGTCAGGCGTGTACCCGCCGTGACATAGGCGCCGGTGCGCACCGACAGTTGGCCCAGCTGGCCATCGTCGGGCGCGGTAATCCGGGTATTCGCCAGATCGATCTGCGCCAGTTCCAGCGCGGCACGGGCGCTTTCAACATCGCCCTCCAGCGCGTCGCGGTTAACGATAACGGTCTGCAGATTCTGCTGAGCAACGGCAATCTGGGCGGCAGCCTGACGCACCTGCGCCTGCGCCTGGGCGTTGGCCGCGCGGGCGGCATCACGCTCGCGCACCGACAGCGATCCATCCGCCGTGAGATTTTCAACGCGCTTCAGATCGAACCCACCTTTCAGCGCCTGGGCTTTAGCATTCTCCAGCGCCGCTTTATTGCTCTCGATAGTCGCTTCCGCGCTGCGTCGCTGCTGCAGGTTATTGTTCAGTGCGGCCTGCTTCATCGCCAGCTGCGCCTGCGCCTGATGCACCCGCTGGCGATAGATACGGTCATCAATCGTCATCAGCAGTTGCCCTTTTTTCACCGGCTGCAGATCGATCACCTCTACCGAGGTGAGATAGCCGTTGACCTGTGGACTGATAAAGGTCACCTGGCCGCGCACATAGGCATTCTCGGTGCTTTCTATTGCGCTGGTGAAGGGCCAGAGTTGCCAGGCATAGAGAATCACCAGTACGCCAATGATGACGATGCCGCTGCCTGCGGCGATTGAAAGAATACGGCGTCGATTCGCGCGTTCGCGTTCCGCCGCCTGAAGCTCATCCTGCTGACTCATTGTTTCTCCGTTGATTCCTGTAACGCGGCCAGCTGGTGCTGCTCACGCAGGTTAAATTGTGCCTGACGCCAGTCCAGATAACGACGCCGGGTTAAACGCCATATCACCCACATCAGGGTGACCAGTGCCAGCGCCGCGGTTAGCAGGTAGGTATCGTTATAAGCGAGCACGTTGGCCTGCAGCGTGGCGACCGTCTGTAACTGGCTGGTACTCTGCGCGCCGCGCAGAACGTCGTCACCCACCAGCGAATTAAACAGCGCATTGTACTGGTTCAGCCGTTCGGTGACGTTGGGATCGAGCAGGGAGAGCTGATCGCCCAGCAGGCTGGAGTGATATTTCTCCCGCCAGACCTGAAACGTGCCCAGAATAGCCGAGCCGATTAACCCGCCCAGGTTCTGACTCATACCAAACAGCACCACAAAACTCACCAGGTTTTTCGGCTGGGTCACCACGCTGCCTATGCCCATTAACATCGCCGGAGCCATGAAAAAGGCGCTGCTGAAGCCGAGCAAAAACTGACTGAAATACATCTCGGGGCCACGGGTCAATGGACTGGATTGCGCATCCATCAGCGAGGCGATAATCATCACCACCAGCGAGGCAACAATCGGCCAGTTGAGATGATTGGGCTTGATGGTCAGCGCACTGGCGGCGATGCCCGCGATAACCCCGGCCATGATCGCCAGCGCCAGACCGCGCATCTGATCGTTCTGCAGCCCGATTTGCTGCAGAAAGCCGATTGCGCCGGTGTTCTGCTCCGCCAGCACAATACGGATCATGATCATTACAATGCCAAGCCGCACCATCATGCCGCTGCTCAGCCAGCGGGTGTTGATCAGCGGATTGCGGCGGTTATGTTCGATGACGATCGCCGCGACAATCAGCGTCAGGGCGATCGCGGTGCAGATACCGAGCCACGGCGTGGTGAACCACCATTCAATCCGGCCCAGCGTCAGTACGCCGCACAGCAGCGCCATGCCCGGTGCCAGCAGGATGAAGGTCAGGAAATCCATCTTCTCAAAGGTTTTGATGCGATCGCCCGGCGGCAGTTTAACCACCAGTACCCCGCCGAGCGCAATTAGCGCCAGACCGAGTTCAAACAGATAGAGACCGCGCCACTCGTTGAGCTGCAGCAATTCCGACGAGAATAAGCGCGCCAGCGGGATAGCCAGTTGCGACACCGTCAGGCCAATCACCAGCGCTTTAAGACGATGTTTCGCCGGCCAGGCCTGAACCTGATAGAAGATACCTAAAGAGCTGAGCGCCGCCGCCACCATGCCGTGGGCGGTGCGGACAATGATCGCCGAGTTGAGATCGTTGGCGAACAGGTGGAAAAACGCCACCAGCACATAGAGCACCAGAAACGCCTCGGTGAAGACACGCAGGCCAAACTGCTGCCGGAACTTCACCAGCAGCAGGTTAATGGAGATGTTCCCCATCACGTAGACGGCAGGCAGCCACGCAATCTCATTCGACCAGGCCCCAAAGGTGCCCTGCAGATTCACCAGATTTGCCGTGACCAGCGCATTACTCAGCGCACCCGTCAGGGAGATCAGTAAACCGATCAGACCAAACGCCACGCGTTTTGGCATCGAATGCAGCGGCGTCGAAGGTGAGCCCGGCATCATCGGTTTTTCGTGCGGTAACCACTCGCGTGCAGCGTAGGGATTTCGCTTTGCCACTGCTACATACTTCCCATACGGCTCAACAGTTGTTGCAGTACGCGTTCGGTCACGGCCAGATCATCGGGATCGATATCGGCCAGCATTTCAGTTCGGAGTGCATCAGCCTCGGTTTTGACTTTGGCGAACGCCTCGTTGCCCTTGTCAGTCAGCACCAGGTGACGTTTACGTCGATCTTCCGGTGGCTGTACCCGCGTCAGCAGTGACTGTTTTACCAGCCGATCCACCAGCGGCACCATGCTGGCATCTTCCAGCCCCAGCATCTGCGCCAGTTCGGTCTGCGTCATGCGTTGCGGTTCGCTGGCAATCAGACCGATGGCCATCCAGCTGCTCATGCTTAAGCCGCTATCTTTAAGATGACGATCTACCGCCAGGCGCCAGGCATGTGCGGTCAGATGCAGTAAGTGGGTAAAGGTACGCGTGTTCTGAGACAAATGTTAGCAGCCTAATAGTAAGAGATCTAATTGAGAGGTAACGTAATTATACGCAAAGCGAAACACGAATGAAAAGCGTCCGGTCTGTTAAAAATTAGTGGATCGCGGCAGAATGTCCAGAGGCCTCAACCGGGAGCCGGATAACATGAAACAGGCATCAGCAAACTGGATTGATCTGCGCCGTGACGCCCTCAGCGGTATTGAGGCTCTGCGCGCCCACTTTACCGGCCACGCCTATGATCCTCACTGGCACGACAGTTATCTGATTGGCGTGACCGAGCAAGGTGTACAGCAGTTTCATTCGCGGCGCAAACAGCATCAGAGCCGTCCCGGCACGGTCTTTATGCTGGAGCCGGAGGAGCTGCATGATGGTGATGCCATTAACGACAGCGGTTTTACCTACCGGATGCTCTATCTTTCACCGCAGCAGATTGCCCGGCAGCTCGCGGAGCAAACGGATGGCCCCCTGCCCCGCGAGCTGCGGTTTGCCGCCACGCTGCGTGACGACCGCCCGCTGGCCTATGCCGTCTGGCACGCATTTGATGCGCTGTGGCATAACCATCCCGCCATCATCAAAGAGGCGGCGATGGACCGGATGTTCAGTCAGCTCACCCCGCACCGCCATGGGTCCCTGCCCGCACAGCCCGAGGAGAAAGATGTCCGGCTGGCGCTGCAGGCGCGTGACTGGCTGATTGCCCACCATGCGGACAATCCTGGCCTGGCGCAGATGGCGCAGCACCTGCAGGTGGATCGCTTCCGGTTGTCGCGCCTGTTTCAGACACACTGGGGTTTGCCGCCCCACGCCTGGCTGGTGCAGTGGCGTCTGAGCCAGGCGCGTCGTCAGCTGGCGCAGGGCCAGCCAATTGCCGATGTGGCTGCCGCGCTGGGCTTCGCCGATCAGAGTCACCTTGGCCGCTGGTTTAAACGCGCCTGCCAGCTCTCCCCGGCCCGTTATCAGCACGCCTGCACAAATCTTCCAGACCTGGCTTGAGCATCTTGCCACAATGCGTTTTTTTAGTCAGGAGAAGCGCAATGCAAGACCCACGATGTGTGATGATACTCAATGCCACGCTGCCGCCAGGCAAAGCCACCAATGCTGCCGCCGTGATGGCCTTAACACTGGGCCAGCGGCATCCGGCGCTGGTTGGTGACAGTCTGGAGGATGCGGAGAGTCGCCCTTCTCCCGGTTTGATCACGACCGGGATTCCGGTGCTGTCCGCCACAGACGAACAGCTCAGTGCATTGCGGGAACAGTGTGAACAGGCTGAATATGATCTGGTGCTGTTTCCTGAAGAGGGACAGTCCACCACCGATTATCAGGCGCTGAGCGCCGTGCTGCGGCAACAACCGCGTCAGCAGTGGCGTCTGCTCGGCATCGCCATCGTCGGCGATAAAAAAGCCCTGCGTAAGCTGACGGCAAAACTGGCGTTGTTCAGCTGATTTTTTTGCGGGAAGCTGGCCACAGTTTCCCTTTTTACCTCTCCCGCTCGTCAATTCCGCCGTCTGTATAGGTTATTTGTACAGTTTTGGTTTCGGAATAATCCTTATAACCTGCTGATAAGCGTCAGATAGCATCTTTTGTTAAAGGATTCGATTGTACAGATTGCCCTTCATTGTATAACTTTACCGCCACGAGTTGTCTTATGACTCTGTAACGAATGATGCACTTGCGTCGCCTCTGAAGGTGTCAGTGGATTTCCACCTTCAGAGGTTATTTTTTGCTTGATCAATTTGTGACACTGGTACCATCGCATCTGTCCATGCGGTGGTTTTTTTGATCGCTTTTGTCCTGACATCCGAACCGGAATCGGGCTGTTCTGAAGGGCTTACACATGCAATATATTCTTCCCCGGACTAATCAGGAAATTGCTGATTATTTTAACCCTGCGGCGAATAAACCGGCCAGCGAGATGGAAATGCTGGGTATCCTTGTTGCAGAGATCCTGCAGTCAGGCATGCCAGTGAATAATAAAGCGATTATTTCCAAACTCATTCATCGGCTGGAACTGGAAAGTGACAGGGAAATGCTGGATATCTATCGACAGTTGCTCGACCTGGTCGTCCATAAAACCCCGGACGATTTCTCGCTGTAACGCGGACTCCACGGAGGGAGTCACCCCCTTTTTCTGGCATCTTCGCCAGTCGCCCGGTACTATCTGCCCCTCACCATTATCAAAATCTTCCCGCCCCTCGCGCGGGAGCAAAACAACTAAAGAGCCTGCAAACCTTTATGACTCAAACCAATGATGTTGCCGCAACCGATGTTGTGGCGGGCGATATCAGTGTGGGGCGCGTTCTGCGTTCGCCTGCGCTGCTGACCCGCGAATGCCTGGCCGGAGTCATTACCGCGCTGGCGTTAATCCCTGAAGTGATCTCCTTTTCCGTTATTGCCGGTGTCGATCCGAAAGTCAGTCTGGTCGCGTCGGTAGTGCTGTGCCTGACCCTGTCGATACTCGGCGGACGCCCGGCGATGGTCACGGCCGCTGCCGGTTCCGTGGCGCTGGTGATCGGGCCGATGGTCCATCTGCACGGCGTGGAATATATTCTGCCTGCGGTCGTGATGGGTGGCGTGATTCAGATTCTGTTTGGCGTGGCCGGTCTGGCGCGCATGATGCGCTATATTCCCCGCTCGGTCATGCTGGGATTTGTGAATGCGCTCGGTGTGCTGATTTTCTTTGCTCAGGTGCCGCACGTCTGGGGGCAGTCACCCCTGGTGTGGATCTTCTTTTCCGTGACCCTGGCTATCGTGCTGTTGCTGCCACGCCTGTTCAAAAGCGTTCCTTCTCCTCTTGTCGCGATTGTGGTGGTGACGGGTGTCGCGCTGCTGATGGGCTATCGCATGCCGAACGTGGGTGATGAGGGGCCGATGAGTCCCGGCCTGCCTGGTTTTAACAGCCTGCTGGTGCCGCTTAATCTGCAGACGCTGCAGATTATCTGGCCTACCGCACTCAGCATCGCTTTTGTCGGGCTGATGGAGTCACTGCTGACCGCCAAACTGGTCGATGATCTGACCGATACCCCCTCCAGTAAGCGTCGTGAATCCTGGGGCTTAGGCGTGGCGAATATTCTGGCGGGATTTTATGGCGGTATCGCCGGATGCGCGATGATCGGTCAGACCATCGTCAATGTTGAGCTGGGTCGGGCGCGCAGCCGTGTTTCTACCGTAGCCGCCGGTCTGGTGCTGCTGTTACTGGTGACCGGACTGAGCCGGGTTATGGCACAAATCCCGATGGTCGTGCTGGCCGGGATCATGATGGTCGTGGCGGTGAAAACCGTTAACTGGCATAGCCTGCAGCCCGCGACCCTGAAACGTATGCCGTGGTCAGAAACGCTGATTATGGTGCTGACGGTGGCGGTGACGGTCTGGACCGGTAATCTGGCACTGGGCGTGCTGGCTGGGGTAATTCTGGCGATGGTGCTGTTTGCCCGCCGCATTGCGCACGTGATTCATGCGGAACGTCATCTAAGTGAAGATGGCGAGTCGGTACGCTACGTGGTACGCGGTCCGCTGTTCTTTGCCAGCAGCAACGATCTGTTTGAGCATTTTGATTATGCGCATGACCCGAAAAAAGTGACTATCGACTTAACGCACGCGCAGATCTGGGATGCATCCAGCGTCGCGGCGCTGGATGGGATTGAATATCGCTATCAGCGTTATGGTGCAGAGGTGACGATTGAGGGGCTTGATCTACGCAGCACTGACTTCCATCAGCGTCTGACCGGTAATTTCGGCTAAGAAACTCCGTTCTGCTGCCTCACCGGCAGCAGAATTTACTCAGCCTGTTGCCGACGCGCACGGTATCGGCCCACCATGGTGATCAACGCCTGATAGATTAAACCGGCGTAGAGACTTGTCAGAATCGCCAGACCCGGTTCTTTGCCCTGCTGATGCCATGACATAAACCACATGAACACGCCCCACAGTACAGAGAACACCAGCCACCCACGGACGAACTTCATAATGCCATTCATAACGACTCCTCTTAAATGAGGCGCTACCTTAGCGTGCTCCTGCCCGAAACGCATTGCCGGCATGTCCGGGTTGAGAGGCGTCTCAAAGAATCGCCACTCATTCGCGCTTCACGCCGGGCATTTCACCTTGTCCGGGCGATTTTGTGATGATTCTCTATACTCTACGTTCCGCTTAACTGATCAGGGAATTACGATGAAACGTACTGCTTACCTGTTATCGACGCTGGCTATCCTTGCTACTCTCACCGCCTGTGCACCACCACCACCAGGCAGAGATGCCCCACCACCACCACCAGGCGGGCAGCAACCGGTTGGCGCACCGGGCGGCGCTGGCCCGGCAGGACAACCGCAGGGATAATGTCTTTCAGCCAGTCTGCCCTGCAGGCTGGCTAATGCCGAAAGGCACAGCCGCAGGCTGACATCTCACCCGGTACGATTTTGCCAAAATGGGAGTGACGCTGCTCTATCTGCCCCTTTCCTCCTCGGCTTTCTGCCGGTTGCCCCAGCCAGCGATCTATCGCATTGGCGGTGATGTGCCTGATATCAGGTGACCAGCTGGTAAGATGCCAGGTCGCGCTGCGGGCTTCCTCGCTGTCTCCAAATCCTGCCACCGCCAGATGGGCACCCTGACCGAAATCGCGGATTGCCTGCATCGCCCCAAACGCCAGCAGATCGCTTTCACAGAAGAGTGCCTGAATACGCTCAGAGGCCCGGGTCTTTTTCAGATAGTGCATCATCGCCTGCCAGGCGCCTTCACGATCGTCACTCTCCGCTGTCAGCCCGGCGTTCAACACCCTGCCCGCCGCCTGCAGCGTAGTGCTGTAACCCTGCTTTTGCGCACTTTCTCCGGGCTGGCTCTGCATAAAGCCAAACCGCTGATGCCCCTGCGCGAGCAGCAATTCTGCTGTCACTTGCCCCGCCTGCAGCGCATCTGCCTGCAGTTCAGGTTCAGCGTCGAACTCAAGTACCGGCAGATGACCGGCATCCGTCACCCTGCTGCCGGGTAAGACCAGCAGACCACGCAGCGCAAGAGTGGCTGACCGCCGGATGAGGGCTGTGAGTTCCTCCTGGGTCTGGCCACTCAGCAGCACGGTAACCATACCGCGCGCGTTGAGCTGGCGCGTAACTTCGTCCAGCACTTTCTGCTGATACGGATTGAACAACTGGCTGGCGACAACACCGATAACCGGGGGTAAAGCCGAACCCGTTGAGTCAGGCGTAGAAGATGTGATCATTGACGTGAACTTCTCTGCGACGGCAAACAATATCCATTACTTTACGGTAAACCAATCTGTTTCAACAGGTTATGGCGTTCGACACAGGCCGCAAAAATGCGTGAAATCGGATGTAACGGGATTGGTGGTGGCAGATGAGCCGGTGTAAACAGGAGACAGAAAATGGACCGGGCAGCAGGAGTTGAACCCGCATCGTCAACCCCTGAAGAGTTGCAGTAATACCTTTATACCATGCCCGAATGGCGTGCCGGGAAAGCCGCGCTGTGTGAACAAGGGTAGTGCCACTTTGCGATCAGGCAAGCGCAAGCGGCAGCGATTTTTTGCCCCTCTGTATGCAACCAAAAATGAGGTACCTGCGCCCGCCGGTGTTGATTATTCAACTAACCTTAAGAATCAGGCAGCCTGTTCCGGTCGGGACTGATGGCCAACACTACGCAGAGGTCAAGACTATGCCTTCAGGACAATTTTACGTGATTGATCAACCCGAACTGAATTTTACGGCCAATTATCATATTGATACGGTCAATGACAAACCCTACCCATCAAGAATGGTACTGGAGATCAGGAAGCAGTCACAGCCCACCGAGGCCTTTGAGGCTGTCAGCATCGGACATGAGGTGACCTTTGTCTCGTCCAGCGGTGAGGCGCAGCGGATGGTGCTGATCAGTGATACGGAGGATGAACTGGTTTTCAGCTCTGAGGCGTGAGGCTGTTTCAGGCATTATGGTGAGATTGCCGTGTCAGTCACGCCAGATTACAGGCACAAAAAAACCGCCCTTGGGCGGTTACGACATTACTGCATATTACTTATTATTCTTTTTTCTGCGGCAGAAATATGGTGCCCGGGGCGGGACTTGAACCCGCACAGCCTTACAGCCGAGGGATTTTAAATCCCTTGTGTCTACCGATTTCACCACCCGGGCAGGGTGTAACTGGAGGCGCGTCCCGGAGTCGAACCGAGGTACACGGATTTGCAATCCGCTGCATAGCCACTCTGCCAACGCGCCTTAAACTGATGTGCCGTCAGGTTAACCTGACCTGCGAATCTGGAGCGGGAAACGAGACTCGAACTCGCGACCCCGACCTTGGCAAGGTCGTGCTCTACCAACTGAGCTATTCCCGCAATTCAGCAATTTCGTCGAACCTGCTGATTTTATTTATCTTCTGGCAGCCTGGCTGCCGTTCGATGCGATGCATTCTACTTAGATGACGCAATGAGTCAATAAAATTATCCTCACAGCGCGTCCGTTTGCTGCTTTTTAAATCGTATCGATCACGGTTCGAGCAGATCGCCGCGCGCGGCGCTTAAATACTGGAACATAGACCAGAAAGTCAGCACGGCAGCAATGTATAACGCCACCACACCAATCGCCACGACGGTCGCATCGGGACGCCACAGCAAGGCAAACAGTGAGAACATCTGGGCAGTGGTTTTCACTTTACCAATCCAGGAAACCGACACGCTGCTGCGTTTACCAATCTCCGCCATCCATTCACGCAGCGCAGAGATAATGATCTCGCGTGCAATCATGGTGGCGGCGGGCAGCGTAATCCACCAGGCGTGGAAATATTCAGCCACCAGCACCAGCGCAATGGCCACCATCACTTTATCCGCTACCGGATCGAGAAACGCACCAAAGCGTGTTGTCTGCTTCCAGCGGCGCGCCAGAAAGCCATCAAACCAGTCGGTGATGGCAGCAAAAACAAAAATCAGTGCAGTCGCCAGCGGCGCCCAGGTGAACGGCAGATAGAAAGCCAGCACAAAGAACGGGATGAGCACGACTCGAAACAGGGTGAGACACGTCGGGATGTTTAATTGCATATGCCGGTAACTGTCTGGATATAGGTAGAATTTAGCCTATGTTCCTACATTGCCCCCCCCGTTTCAATGCTAGTGTTTCAACGAGTAGTATATTTTTTCTGCCAGAGCATGTGAGATACCGGGTACATTGGCGATCTCCTCCACCGACGCGTTCATCAGCGGTTGCAGGCCACCCATGTACTTAAGCAGTTGCTGACGCCGTTTCGGCCCCACCCCTTCGATGCTTTCCAGTGCGCTGGTGTTCTTTACTTTGGCCCGTTTTTTACGGTGGCCTGAAATGGCATGATTGTGAGCGTCATCACGAATATGCTGGATCACATGCAGCGCTGGTGCATCGGGTGGCAGCGAAACGCCCTCACCTTCCGCTTCAAAGAACAGCGTTTCCAGTCCGGCTTTACGATCGCTGCCTTTCGCTACGCCGAGTAAAATCGGCCGGCTTTTGTCCCAGGGCACATCCAGTTCCGCGAAGACCTGCTTCGCCTGAGACAGCTGGCCCTTACCGCCATCGATCAGAATTACATCCGGGATCTTATCTTCTTCAATCGCTTTACCATAACGGCGGCGTAGCACCTGATTCATGGCGGCGTAGTCATCACCCGGCGTAATGCCGCTGATGTTGTAGCGACGATAATCGGCACGCAGCGGACCATTCTGGTCGAACACCACGCAGGAGGCGATGGTCTGCTCACCCATGGTATGACTGATATCGAAACACTCCATGCGTTTAATTTTGTCCAGCTCAAGAAACTCCGCCAGCGCCATCAGCCGCTGATGAATTGTGGAGTGCTGTGACAGACGCGTGGTTAACGCCGTCGCGGCGTTGGTGCGCGCCAGTTTGAGATAACGGGCGCGATCCCCGCGCGGCTTGCTCTGGATACTCACCCGACGTCCGGCCAGCTCACTGAGCGACTCTGCCAGCAGTTCACGCTCTGGCAAGGTAAAGTCCAGCAGAATATCGCCAGGCAGCGTACGTGCCTCACTCCCCTGCAGGTAGAACTGCCCGACAAAGGTCTGAACGACCTCAGCCAGATCGGTATCGACGGGCACTTTCGGGAAGTAGCTGCGGCTGCCTAACACTTTGCCCTGACGGATAAACAGCACGTGGAGACAGGCCATGCCCGCTTCATAAGCCACACCCATCACATCAAGGTCATCACCCTGATTCGAGACAAACTGCTTTTCGGTGATCCGTCGCACAGCCTGAATCTGATCGCGCAGGCGTGCCGCCTCTTCAAAGCGCAGGCCGATGCTCGCCTCTTCCATCCGTTTGACCAGCTGGTTGAGAACCTGATCGTCTTTCCCCGCCAGGAACAGGCGCACGTAATCGGTCTGCTGTGCATACTCCTCCTCACTGACCAGTCCCGCGACACAGGGACCCAGACAGCGACCAATCTGATATTGCAGACAGGGCCGGGAGCGATTGCGGTAGACGCTGTTTTCGCACTGGCGGATAGGGAAGACTTTTTGCAGCAATCCCAGCGTTTCACGCACCGCATAGCCGTTGGGGAACGGGCCAAAGTATTCGCCTTTGGCATGCTTTGCACCACGGTGCATCGCCAGTCGCGGATGGGTATCGCTGCTAAGAAAGATGTAGGGGTAAGATTTATCGTCGCGCAGCAGCACGTTGTAGCGCGGCTGGTAGAGCTTAATGTAGTTATGCTCAAGCAGCAGCGCTTCGGTTTCGGTGTGGGTTACGGTGACATCGATGTGCTGGATATTACTAACCAGCGCTTCGGTTTTGCGGCTGCCGACCTGAGTGCGGAAGTAGCTGGTCAGACGCTTCTTCAGGTCTTTGGCTTTGCCCACATAGATGACGGTGCCTGAGGCGTCATACATGCGGTAAACACCGGGCTTGCTGGTTACCGTACTCAGAAAGGCTTTGGAATCAAAAACGTCATTCACTACTGATTAACGGCTCCGCATTATAGAGGCCATGTCGAATGGCCAGATGCGTTAACTCTACATCGCCACTGATATTCAGCTTGCTGAACATCCGGTAGCGGTAACTGTTAACGGTTTTAGGACTGAGATTTAACTGCTCGGAAATTTCCGTCACCTTTTGTCCACGGGTGATCATCAGCATAATCTGCAATTCCCTTTCCGACAAACAGCTGAAGGGGGATTCCGCTTTTTGTGGCTCAATCTGGCTCAGCGCCATCTGCTGAGCGATATCTGAAGCGATGTAGCGCTGTCCGGCATTGACCGAGCGAATCGCATTGATCACCTCCTGCGGCGCAGCCCCTTTACTGAGGTAGCCTGCAGCCCCCGCCTGCATCACTTTCGCAGGCAGCGGATTTTCCGTGTGAATGGTCAGCATGATGATTTTGATATCGGGATTGTAACGCACGATTTTGCGCGTTGCCTCCAGTCCACCGATGCCCGGCATGTTCATATCCATGAGGATCACATCAACCTGATTGGCACGGCACCACTTAGCGGCATCCTCGCCACAGTTGACCTCTCCGACCACGGCCAGACCTTTGACATCCTCCAGGATGCGACGGATTCCGGCACGGACAAGTTCATGGTCATCAACAAGAAGCACACTGATCAACGGGGAAACTCCAGAGGCTAAAAAAAGAGGAATCAATTAACGAATACAGGCGATAATCATACCCGCTTTTACCTCAAAAGCACATCAACAAAGCAAAACAGTCGACGCTTCGCATAACGATTTCCAGCCCCGTGCAGCCAGCAATAACAGAGATTTCTTACAACCGACAGGCGTACTGAATAATCCTTAAACTCTTACTATTTCATGGTATTAACACCAGACTTTGCTGTGCCTTATCGCTGCAGGCCCTTGTGATATCTGGCCCGGCAACACCTGTAATTACTTTCAGCGATTGATTAGTTGTACTGGACAAACCAGCTGTTTATAGCGAAGCGAACCGGCTGCTCCAGCAACTTACTGACCCTGTGATATACTCACGCACTGCTGTTCGGACAGATTGCCGACACATTGTCATTCACCAAGGAGAAACGCATGAGCGATGAAGATTTTGCAACTTCGCAGGAAGCCCGGAAATTAGCGGATGAAATCGCGGGTCTGAAGATGATGATCACCCTGATCCTGAAAGGTATGGGCCAGGCTGATGCCGGCAAAGTGATTATCAACATGGAACGCTATGTACAGACGCTGGGCGACAAGCCTCAGGCGGAAGTATTCAGCAATACCATTAAGCAGATCAAAACAGCCTACCGTCAGTAAGCTTGCTTGCCCCCACAGCCGCGGGGGCAAATTAATTAACTGTGCGCCTGCCAGTTAACCGAAACGCCCAGCGTAGGCAGCACCTCTTCCGGACTAAAGCGCCGCGTTCCCCGATACTTTTCAGCCAGCGCTGGCTGAACCACCGGAATACGGATCGCAAACAGATTATCTTCTGACAGAATAAGTCCCGGCGTCAGCGGCTCATACACCACCTGATGCTCTTCAAACATCTTCTCCAGCATCGGCGTTGCCGAACTGATGATGTATTCCATACCGTTCAATTCTGCCAGCTGCACGGCGTGCCAGAGAATATTCAGTGGCAGTTCAGCGTCCACATCCAGCCGTGCCGAGAAGCGCGACATTTCCCACACTTTCTCATGGCTGAAAGGCAGTACGATGCCTTCACTCAGTTCAGGTTCGAACCAGGGCATCAGACGCGCACAGCCGCTGATGCCCTCCCGCGCATTCCATGCGATCAGCCAGGTGACATCTGAACGATCGTAGCGATCATATTCCTGTCCTGGCGTGCTCAGGCGCGGCGGAATTGACCACCCTTCGCCGCGCGCAAAGACGCTGTATCGGTAGCTGCCGAGTTCGGCAAGCAAAGAGGATGGCATATCCTTTAATTGCGTTTGCACTATTTTCATCATGCGCCTCTGACATCCCCATGTTTGCAATGATTTCTTTGCGCCAGCCTGGCAAAGTCCCGGCGCAGGGTAGACAACATATCTGAACAAAGGAACTGCCATAAGTAGCAGTTGTTTTATGTTCAAATCAGTCCGATTGCCGCTGCGTAGCAGGCAATCTGCGTTTTATTGGAAACATTAAAACGCTTTTGCATATTTTTTTGGTGAAAGTTAACGGTATGTTCAGAGATGGATAAAATAAGTGAAATTTCGACGGCCGTTTTTCCTTCGGCTGTCCATTTCAGAATTTCCAGCTCACGCTGACTAAACTCTTTTTTTAGTACCATCATTGCATCATCGCTAAAGCGTTCCAGCGTATCCAGGCTTAGTTCCGCTAAAAGGTGTAGTTTCACCTCCAGCTCAGAAAGACAGAGCTGGACAGAAATGGGCTGTTTCGACGATATAGATAATATACCAAGGACGCGATTTGGTGCCATTGCAGAGCAAGAAAATCCGCTCTTCAGCCCATATTCTCTTGCCTCATGCCAAAGACTGACGGCGTCAGCGAACAGCTCCTGCGTCCACACCAGTCCTTTGCCCGGCCGCTGACACGACGTGAGCACCGGATCGACAGCGTAATAATTCTGCTTCTCATAACGTTTAACCCATAATTTGGGATAGGTGCTATGTAAATGAATACGCGGTCGGCTGAAAGGCACCGGATGCTGAATCAAAAAGGCAAAATAATCGAAGCCAAATGATTCAGTAAATTGTTGCAATAACGGTTTGAGTTCAGAAGAATCCGTTAATGCCTGAAATTGTTCTTTCACCTCACTTCGCCAGGCGAAATAATTTTCAGTACTCATATTGCCTCAGCGTTAATTTCACTCGCTCTTCCGGTATTATTCATTCGGATTCATCGGATAAAATAAATTAGCAGAAGAAACTTAATTTATCGCAGGGGATGAATCATTCATAAATGTACAGCGTATTTAACCTTTCACCGCTGGAGCGGAGTGAAAACGTGTCTCTGCCACTACAATGTGAGGCCGATCACAGCAATTTCAATCACCCCAGGAGAATAAGATTTTTCTGATAGGATTTCAATCCCCGCCATTGGATGTAATTTTATCTCAGCCCTGAAGATTCTGCTTGAAATATCGAATAGCGCTGTTTACTGGTGGGTAAATAATGCGTAAACAAGGCGTTAATTAGCGCCCGGCAAACGAAGCGGCAGAGCAGATCGACGGACATATTTTTCATCAGGAAATAAGGGCGGCTCTGAGATTGTTACCTTAAGTCCAGGCGTGGCCCGCTTAGAGCGCAGCGTAAGTGCCTCTCCTCTTCACAGACCAACGGTTCAAAGCCTTTGCCCTGCGGCGTCAGGCGTCAGAATGGCTACACTTTTCAGCGCCTGTTTTTTAAACGAACCGACGTGCTGTCGAATAAGGATATTCTGCTAATCCCCTCCAGGGCGATACGCTCTGCTGAATCATGAGTATCCCGTCAGGATTTATCCGCCTGTCTGTCTGAGGGCAATCCGTGTCGACGATCACTATTTATAGCCTCAGTGCCCGAATGAATGATTCTGTTTTAATCAGTTAAATCACTTTATGGATAGTCACGCAACTGAATTATCTGAAAATAAATTACACCACACGTTCCGTTCATTTTCCTGATGAAGCCTTCATTATTTATACAATTAATCTGGCTTATTCTTTCCGGAGACGATGTGAAAGAATTTCATTATGCCGCCTGACGAAATCCTCCCCGTGACGCTGAAAAATTGCACAAGTGATTTATCCTGCCGGGGTCACTTTATTAAAATAGCTGGCACTAAAATAAGGTACCCGGTCAGTGTGCTGACCTGCTGTCAGACTATTTCAGCGGTGAATCCGCTTCAGCGACGATCGCTGGAATGCATTTGCCCTCTCCCTCAGCGCATTTCTTAATCAAACACGGTATTAATTCTGCCTGATGATTTACCAGCAGTAGCCCGCCCCTCGCATACCCAGATGAAAATGTGAGGCGTGCGCGGCGTTGTAGTCCGGGCCCAGCGCATTGCCGAATACCTCACAGCCGCCACGCCACAGCGTGTGAAGCATGGCCGCTTTTTCTTCCGGCTGTTGCCAGTGACGACTGACCTCAAGCCGCTGACCATCCGCCAGCTGAAAGCCGGTCACATCCCAGGCATCGGCGGTGGCATGCTCACTGAGCCGTCCCTGAGTACGGTGATAAATGTTACGACAGGCATAGCTGCCGACATGGGTAATTCGTACCAGTGGACTGTGCATATCCCTGGCGGTCTGTTCACGACTGCGCAGCGCATACACGGTGCTGGCGACCGCCATAGGACAGCTGGCGAGGAAGCTGCTACTGAGACTGACCGGGCCAAATTTCTGAATCCGCAGCGGATGAGTAAGCGGACAGTTTCCCGTGACGGCGGGACGCTCGCTGAAGTTGACCCAGCCCGCCTGTTGCGCGCGGCGCATCACCGCCAGACAGGCGTCGGGGTCGCTGGTCAGCCTCTTCATCTTAATCTGCGTGATCCAGCCCGGCGGATCGGTCACAGAGAGCGGAGTAAAGGGATTGAATTGCGGCGGCAGATGCTGCTTAAGCCAGGGTAAGCTGACCCATCCCAGCGCGATTAACAGCAGAAACAGGATAAGCGTGCGCATAGTCCCCTTTGCAGCATGATGATTAGCAAAAGAAAAGTGTAGAAGCACATTCTCTTCTGTGCCGTGCGCCTGACACAACGTGATGAATCATTACGCAGACTGACGCAGGATTAACCAGAATGGCCGCCTGCTGTCACGTCTGAGCATGCCCCGTGTCACATCAGGTAAAAAACTGTTACCGGCTTTGGGGTGACTTCCTCTATCTTATCCGACTTGCCCCCCGGGCAGACGCCGTTACTAACAGCCAGCAGAGCTGACACAACATCAAGACAGGAAAGACAATTCTATGGTTGATCAATCTAAAGAAACCGCACATGCCCCCGACGGGCCCGATAAGCTCCAGCGCAGCCTGCACAACCGACATATTCAGCTGATCGCCATTGGTGGCGCCATCGGCACCGGCCTGTTTATGGGATCCGGTAAAACCATCAGCCTGGCTGGCCCCTCGATCATTTTCGTCTATATGATCATCGGCTTTATGCTGTTCTTTGTGATGCGCGCGATGGGAGAGCTGCTGCTCTCTAACCTTGAGTACAAATCTTTCAGCGATTTTGCCGCCGATCTGCTGGGTCCGTGGGCGGGCTATTTCACCGGCTGGACTTACTGGTTCTGCTGGGTGGTGACCGGCATCGCCGACGTGGTCGCCATCAGCGCCTACTTCCAGCTCTGGTTCCCGGGTTTCTCGATCTGGATGAGCGCCCTGCTCTGCGTGGTGATTTTTCTGGCGCTCAACATTGCCACCGTCAGGCTGTTTGGCGAGATGGAGTTCTGGTTCGCCATCATTAAAATCGTCGCCATTGTTGCGCTGATCGTGACCGGCATCGTGCTGGTGTCAATTCACTATCCTTCACCGGGTGGCGGCACGGCAGCACTCAGCAACATCTGGGAGCATGGCGGGATGTTCCCGAAAGGGCTTAGCGGCTTCTTTGCCGGGTTCCAGATTGCCGTGTTTGCCTTTGTCGGTATTGAACTGGTGGGCACGGCAGCGGCTGAAACCCACGATCCGCATAAAGTCTTACCGCGCGCGATCAATGCGATTCCACTGCGTGTGATTATGTTCTACGTGCTGGCGCTGATGGTGATTATGGCGGTCACGCCGTGGACCCAGGTGATGGCCGATCGCAGTCCGTTTGTTGAGATGTTCGTGCTGATTGGTCTGCCTGCCGCCGCAAGTATCGTCAACTTTGTGGTGCTGACCTCTGCCGCCTCCTCAGCGAACAGCGGCATCTTCTCAACCAGCCGCATGCTCTATGGCCTGTCGCAGCAGGGTGTGGCTAGTCGCGCCTTTGGCCGACTCTCTGCCCGTTCGGTGCCCACCACCGGTCTGTTTTTCTCCTGCTTCTGCCTGCTGATTGGCGTGGCGTTGATCTACCTGATCCCGAACGTGATGAGGGTCTTCACGCTGGTGACCACCGTATCGGCCATTCTGTTTATGTTCGTCTGGACCATCATTCTGTGCAGCTATCTGGCTTACCGTAAAAAGCATCCGCAGCGCCATGCGGAATCGGCATTTAAGATGCCCCTGGGCAAGTTCATGTGCTGGGTCTGCATGGCCTTCTTCGCCTTTGTGCTGGTACTGCTGACGCTGCAGGAAGATACGCGCCAGGCGCTGATGGTGACGCCACTCTGGTTTGCCCTGCTGGGTGTGGGCTGGATGCTGCGTAATCGTCGCAGCCGCTAATCGATAACAGCAGGAAAAAAGCCCGGTCACCTGACCGGGCTTTTTTTTACAGCCGCTCGCCCAGTGAAGAGAAAATGGCGGACAACGCGGGGCGTTCATAAGGCAGGCGCTGCGGTCGCACATCGGGCTGCTGAGGCGTGCCCAGACCAAAGGTGAAGGTATAGTTATCCCCTTCGCCCATGCGCAGATCGGCAATGGTCGTCTGCCCATCCTGCTCACGCAGAGCGTAAAAGCCGTGGCTGAACCAGGCGACACGTTCGGCATACCAGTTGCCCCGGAAGGCGTCGAACAGTTCAGGATGACGCGGATACCACGTCACCTGCAGCGGACGTGAGGGTGATAACAGCGACCAGTATGCCTCGCCGTAGCGATCCGGCGTGATGATCACACTGCGCCAGACCAGCGTATTAAAAGCCGTCGGCGTGACCAGCACTTTACTGCTCGCAATGCCCTGCTCCGTCAGCGAATCACGAATCTGCCAGCCTGCGACGCCCTGAATCACCACACTCCAGACCAGATACAGTGTACTCAGCGTCAGTCCGAGGCGGTTCCCGCGCAGTCCCTTATTACCGCGACGCCAGAGCGCGATACCCAGCCCTGTCAGCAGTGGCAACGTATAGAGGGGATCGACGATATACATACTGCCAATGGCATAGGGATAATCGGTGATCGGCAGACCGAGCTGGGTGCCATAAACCGTCATCAAATCGAGCAGCGGGTGGGTAATCAGCGCCAGCCAGATCGCGGGCCACCAGAGCGGCCATTTCACACGCTGCCGGAACAGTCCGGCGACAAGCCAGGCAATCAGTGGCGATGCCAGTGTGAGCCAGAGCAGCGCATGCGTTTCGGTGCGATGCAGCGTCATGTTGCGTATCGCATCGCCGTGGTCAATAAAGACATCGAGATCGGGTAAGGTGCCGCAGACGCTGCCCACCAGCGCGGCCTGCCAGACGGGCACCCGACGTCCCATCACGGCGACACTCACCGAGGCACCCAGGACGAATTGCGAAACAGAATCCATTGATTAACTCCGTCACTGAACGGTGAGTGTGTCCTGCATTAGCGAACGCGAATCCCTTCAATGATCATGCGCTGAACGTTATCAACAGTCTGGTCGAAAAAGGCCGGATCGCTGAGGGTCTGGCCGGTGACGGCTTCGACCTGGGTGGCAAAATCGGCGTAGTGCTGCGTAGTGGCCCACAGCATAAAGATCAGATGCTGTGGCTGAACGCCCGCCAGCCGTCCCTCATCAATCCAGCGTTCAATAATGGCCGCCTTGTCATCCACCAGCTGCTTGAGATCGCCCGCCAGCTCCCCTTTCAGCAGCGGCGCGCCCTGCAGCATCTCCAGACAGAACAGCCGGGAAGCCTGGGGATGATCGCGCGACACTTCCAGCTTCAGCCGGATATAGCGCCGGATGGCGACCAGCGGATCCTGATCGTGCGCCAGCGCGCGCAACGGTGCCAGCCAGACATCCAGAATCTGTTTGAGCACGGCCACGTAGAGCACTTCTTTAGAAGGAAAATAGTAGAGCAGATTGGTTTTAGAGACATCGGCCAGCTCGGCCACCTTATCGAGGCTGGTGCCGTGAATGCCAAACTGTGAGAAGAAGGTTAATGCCGCTTCCAGTATGGCGGCCCGCTTCGCTGCAACCGCACGCGAACGACGTGTTGGCTTTTTTTCATCGGTATTCACACATTTACCTCATCCATCTGGTGTCACCGCATCATAGCAAAGGGATGCATCGCTGCCCAATCCGCGCCCTGCACCTTTTTTGCTCAGCCTGCATGCAAAACGTGCAGCGAATTTTGACCATATGGTCTGAAATGGACCAGTTACTCCACATAACACTTTCGGGTTATTTTTAACTCATTGTTATCTAAAACAATAAAAAATGTGGCACACAGTTTGCAGAATTGTGACTGAGCGCAGCCCACAGGGACGTAGCAGGATGCAGTGCCGCGCGTGAAACACCTTTCCCCCATCGCAACGAGGTTTCACATGAAGATAGGCGTCTTTATTCCGATTGGTAACAATGGCTGGCTGATTTCGTCCAACGCGCCGCAGTACATGCCGACCTTTGAACTGAACAAAGCCATCGTGCTGAAAGCCGAGCATTACCACTTCGACTTTGCGCTCTCGATGATCAAACTGCGCGGCTTCGGCGGAAAAACAGAATTCTGGGATCATAACCTGGAGTCATTCACGCTGATGGCGGGCCTGGCTGCCGTCACGTCACGTATTGAGATCTACGCCACCGCAGCCACCCTCACGCTGCCCCCGGCGATTGTGGCGCGCATGGCATCCACTATCGATTCCATTTCAGGCGGTCGTTTCGGCGTTAACCTGGTGACCGGCTGGCAGAAACCCGAATATGAGCAGATGGGAATGTGGCCGGGCGATGAGTACTTCGGCAGCCGTTACTCTTATCTGACTGAGTACGTTACCGTGCTGCGCGACCTGTGGGGCACCGGGAAATCGGACTTTAAAGGTGAGTTCTTCACCATGAATGACTGCCGCGTCAGTCCGCAGCCGCAGCGCCCGATGAAGGTGATCTGCGCCGGTCAGAGCGATGCCGGAATGGCCTTCTCCGCCCAGCACGCCGATTACAACTTCTGCTTCGGCAAAGGTGTGAACACGCCTTCTGCATTCAGCTCGACCTCGATTCGCATGAAGCAGGCCGCCGAAAAAGCGGGCCGCGATGTCGGCTCCTATGTGCTGTTTATGATCATCGCAGCTGAAACAGATGAAGAAGCGCGGGCTAAGTGGGAACACTACAAAGCCGGTGCGGATGAAGAGGCGCTCTCGTGGCTCACTACCCAGAGTCAGCAGGACACCAAATCAGGCAGCGACACCAATGTGCGGCAGATGGCGGATCCGACCTCGGCCGTCAACATTAATATGGGCACCCTGGTGGGTTCGTACGCCAGTGTCGCGCGGATGCTGGATGAAGTGGCGCAGGTTGAAGGCACTCACGGCGTGCTGCTGACCTTTGATGATTTCCTGGAAGGTATTGAGAACTTCGGTCAGCACATTCAGCCGCTGATGGCCTGCCGCAGCGCCCTGCTTGACACACAGCAGGAGGTGGCATGATGAATACCGTTTATTGTGCCCACACGCCGGATGTTCCGCAGGTTGAACTGCCGGCGCGGCCAGAACCGATTGCTTTTCCGCCTGGCCAGACGGCACTGATTGTTGTGGATATGCAGAATGCTTACGCCACAGAAGGCGGTTACCTGGACCTGGCGGGATTCGATGTTTCCGCGACGAAGCCGGTGATTGCAAAGATCCATCAGGCGGTGACGGCGGCCCGTGCGGCCGGCGTTCAGATCATCTGGTTCCAGAACGGCTGGGACAGTGACTATGTTGAAGCCGGTGACGCCGGTTCTCCCAATTTTCACAAATCGAATGCGCTGAAAACCATGCGTAAACGGCCAGAACTGCAGGGTTCACTACTGTCGAAAGGCGGCTGGGATTACGCGCTGGTCGATGAACTGGTGCCACAAGCCGGTGACATCGTGCTGCCAAAATCGCGCTACAGCGGCTTCTATAACACCCCGCTCGACAGCATGCTGCGCAGTCGCGGGATCCGCCATCTGATTTTCACCGGCATCGCCACCAACGTCTGTGTGGAATCGACCCTGCGCGACGGCTTCTTCCTGGAGTACTTCGGCGTGGTGCTGGAAGACGCCACGTATCAGGCTGGCCCGCCCTTTGCTCAGCAGTCGGCCCTGTTCAATATCGAAACCTTTTTTGGCTGGGTATCGGATGTCGATACCTTCTGCGAAAGCCTGAATACCCGTTAATCCACGAAGAGGACGTCGCTATGCCGAAAAGTATCATTGTTCCACCTGGCACCACCACGCCCATCGCCCCGTTTGTGCCCGGTACGCTGGCGGATGGCGTGGTCTATGTCTCGGGTACGCTGCCGTTTGATGGTGACAACAATGTCGTCCATGTGGGTGATGCCGCCGCGCAGACCCGCCACGTGCTGGAAACCATTAAAAAGGTGATAGAGACCGCCGGTGGCACCATGGACGATGTGACCTTTAACTCGATCTTCATCACCGACTGGTCGAATTACGCCGCGGTGAATCAGGTTTACGCCGAATACTTCCCCGGTGAAAAACCTGCCCGTTTCTGCATTCAGTGCGGGCTGGTCAAGCCTGACGCGCTGATTGAGATCGCCAGCGTGGCGCACATCGGCAAGCCGGAGGTCTGATGCAGCTGGATATTCTGGGCCTGCAAAATCCTGAGGCACCGACGCTGGTGCTCTCTTCCGGTCTGGGCGGCGTGGCGGGTTTCTGGCAGCCGCAGCTGGCAGCGCTGACGGCACGCTATCGGGTCGTACTGTATGACCAGCGCGGCACCGGTCGCAGCGCGGACAGCTTACCGGAAGGCTACAGCATGGCGATGATGGCGGCGGAGCTGGCCGACGCGCTGGCGCAACACGGCATCCTGCGCTTCAGCCTGATCGGTCACGCGCTGGGCGGTCTGATGGGGATGCAGCTGGCGCTGGATTATCCGGATCGGATCGAACGGATCGTGGTGATCAATGGCTGGCTGTCGCTGCATCCGCATACCCGCCGCTGCTTCCAGGTGCGGCAGGATCTGCTGCTCAATGTCGGCGTCGAGGCTTTCGTGCGCGCTCAGCCACTGTTTCTCTATCCTGCTGAGTGGATGGCCGAGCATCAGACGCGTCTGGAGCAGGAAGATAGTCATCACGTCACGCATTTTCAGGGGATGGAAAACCTGATGCGTCGGCTGCACGCCCTGATGAGCGCCGATTTCAGCACACGGGCCGCCGCCATTCCGCAACCGGTGCTGGTGATTGCCAGCCAGGACGATCTGCTGGTGCCGTGGAGCTGCTCAACCGAGCTGGCTGCGGCGCTGCCGAATGCCACTGAACAGATGATGGCCTGGGGCGGCCACGCCATGAGCGTCACCGACCCTGAAAAATTTAATGCCCTGCTGCTGCAGTGGCTGGATCAGACTGATAACGTGCAGCCGCTGCAGCGCGTCGCAGGATAACCCTTTCGCGGAGAACACTATGAGCCTGGAAATCCTTACCCCAGCCGTTGAGAAAACAGAGTTTCGTAATGCGATGTCGCGGCTGGGTGCTGCGGTCAACATCATCACGACGGAAGGCCCGGCCGGACGCGCAGGCTTTACCGCCTCTGCCGTGTGCAGCGTCACCGATTCGCCGCCAACGCTGCTGGTCTGCCTGAACCGCTCTGCCTCGGTGTACCCGGTGTTCCGCGAAAACATGCAGCTGTGCGTCAATACGCTGGCAGCGGGCCATGAAACGCTCTCCAATCTGTTCGGCGGGAAAACGCCGATGGCTGACCGTTTTATTGCCGCTGAGTGGTCAACGGCCGTAACCGGTTCGCCGGTGCTGAGTGGCGCCGTCGCCTCCTTTGACTGTCGTATCACACAGATTGTCAGTGTGGGTACGCATGACACGCTGTTCTGCGAAGTCGTGGGCCTGGTGCGTAATGACGACACCCATGGCCTCGCCTGGTTTGACCGGGGATACCATCCCCTGATGCGGCAGGATGCCTGTTAACACTTCCCTGTAACCCACCGGCATTCATAACGCTCTGGAGTAGACGATGGCACGATCCTGGTTTCCGCAATGGCAAAAGAAGTCGGCACTAACTGAAAACGGTATTATCGCCCCGGATGAGACACTGCCCCTGGGGCAGACGCTGGTGCTGGGTTTACAGCACGCGGTGGCGATGTTTGGTGCAACGGTGCTGATGCCACTGCTGATGGGGCTGGATCCCAATCTGGCGATTCTGGTCTCGGGTATAGGCACGCTGCTGTTCTTCTTTATCACTGGCGGTCGGGTGCCCAGCTATCTCGGGTCGAGTGCCGCTTTTGTTGGCGTGGTGATTGCGGTAACCGGCTTCAGTGGTCAGGGACTGAACCCCAACCTCAGCGTGGCGCTGGGCGGCGTCATCGCCTGTGGCGTGCTTTATACGCTGATTGGGCTGGTGGTGATGAAGTCCGGCACGCGCTGGATCGAAAATCTGATGCCGCCCGTGGTGACTGGCGCGGTGGTGATGGCGATTGGGCTGAATCTGGCTCCGATCGCGGTTCACAGCGTCTCCGCCTCTTCATTCGACAGCTGGGTCGCGGTGATGACCGTGCTCTGTATCGGTCTGGTGGCGGTGTTTACCCACGGGATGATTCAGCGTCTGCTGATTCTGGTCGGCCTGATTCTGGCCTGGGTGATCTATGCGATTCTGACCAACGGTCTGGGATTGGGCAAACCGGTCGATTTTACGATGCTGTCTCAGGCAGCCTGGTTTGGCCTGCCGCACACCACCGCACCGACTTTTGATCTGCAGGCGATGGTGCTGATCGCGCCGGTGGCGATCATTCTGGTGGCTGAAAACCTCGGACATCTGAAAGCAGTGGCAGGCATGACTGGCCGGAACCTGGATCCTTACATGGGACGGGCTTTTGTCGGCGATGGTCTGGCAACCATACTCTCCGGTTCGATTGGCGGCAGTGGCGTGACGACCTATGCCGAGAATATTGGTGTGATGGCCGTGACCAAAGTCTACTCCACGCTGGCATTTGTTGCCGCGGCCATCATCGCTATCCTCGCCGGCTTCTCTCCGAAGTTTGGTGCGCTCATCCACACCATTCCGGCTCCGGTCATTGGCGGCGCATCCATTGTGGTGTTCGGGCTGATTGCGGTGGCGGGCGCACGCATCTGGGTGCAGAACCATGTCGATTTAGGTCAGAACAGTAACCTGATAATGGTCGCCACGACGCTGGTTCTCGGCGCAGGGGATTTCGCACTGAAAATCGGCTCCTTCACGCTGGGCGGGATCGGTACCGCCACCTTTGGCGCGATTATCCTCAATGCCATTCTGCGCCGACGCAGCGCGGCGCAGCAGGATAAGCCGCTGGCGCGGCAGCAGGGTTAACTACTCCAGCGGTGTAGCAGCAGGCTGCACCGCTTTTTTTCGTTTCAGCCGCAGCTCACTGACGATCACACCGCAGACAATCAGCGCCCCACCCAGCAACGCCAGCCCCGGCAGTCGCTCACCCGCAATACGCCCCACCACACCAGCCCAGACCGGTTCCCCGGCATAAATCACCGTGGCACGGGTTGGCGAAACGCTGCGTTGTGCCCAGTTCATGGTGACCTGAATCAGGGCACTGGCCGCACCCAGTCCCAGCGCGCTGAGCAGCAGCGGCGTTGAGATCGCGGGCACCGTCTCCCCATTGGGGATCATCAAGGCAAAGGCACACAGCGACGCCACCGCCAGCTGAATCAACGTCACGCGACGCACATCGACCTGACCGGCATAGCGGCTGATTAAGATGATCTCGGCGGCAATCGCCAGCGTGCTGAGCAGCGTCGCTATTTCACCCGCATTCAGGCTGATGCGACCATCCTGCGGCCCGGCCACCAGCAACAAGCCGGTAAACGCCAGCAGAATCCCCAGCCACGACATTAATCCCGGCGGACGGCGTAAAAACAGCCACTGCAGCAGCGGTACGACCGGAACATAGAGCGCGGTGAGAAAGGCAGACTGACTGCTGGAGATGGTCTGCATGCCCCAGGTCTGAAGGCCATAGCCTCCGGCGATCGACAGGCCAATCAGCGCGCCCGCTTTGACCTCCAGCCAGGTCATACCGGCCAGATAACGACGGAAGAAGAGCGCCAGCAGCAGTGCAGCGGTGGCGAAACGCAGTCCGACAAAGAAGAACGGGCCGGCGTGCTGCATCGCACGATGCACGACCAGAAAGGTACCGCCCCAGATCATAGTGATAAAAAGTAATACCAGCTCCTGCCGCGTCAGGCGCAGGGTTAAACCGCGGAGTGTGTCCGACATAATTCACCTGATGATGGGTTCGGACGATATTGTGGGGAGAGCGAGGTGGAAAAGCAATGATGTTCACCGCCGGTCTCAGCCGGCGGCAGTGCGGGGTTATGCGTCCGCTTTTTTAGGGCTGCTGCGTCCGCCCTTCTCACCGGCACGTGCGGCACGCTGTGGATCATTTTTGAAATTACCGCCGCTGTTTTTCCCCCCTTTCCGTCCCGCCTCTGCGGCACGTTCACGGTTTTCAGCAAAATTTCCTGAACCGCCACGATGTGTCGTCATGATTTGCTCCTGTCGCGTAGTGCGATAAATAAGAATAAAAAGCAGAGGGCTGACGGCCCGAAGGCGAATCCAGCCCATGCTTAAATAATAGCCAGATTCTGCTTTAACTCGTCTGGCAGTCACATTTTGCAACAGAGTTATCACCAGCAATTTGATTAAAGAACGAACATTCTGCCAACATACAACCGATTAGCTGCAGATTTATTGACCGGCTCTTGCCCTGCAGACCCGGCATCGCCTGCGTAAAATGAAAGCTCTTCTATACTTTTTCTGGACGTCAAAACCACCTGGAGAGATTTATGGCCAAAATTCTGGTCACCTTACTTAGCCAAAGCAGTTTTCAAAAAATTATTGATAATCTTGAGGATGACGGAGTAGATTGACATAAAAATTTACAAGTTTGGAGTGTAAGATGTCTTGGGTATGCGCTCATTGCGGTGTTGCTGCGATTTTGAAACATGATGATTTTATTTCATCGGGCATAAGACTTAAATCTGTAGGAAAATACTATTCTCACACTGTCAGGGGAGTTACCTGCCCTAACCCTGAGTGCATGAGATCCTCAGTAATTCTAATAACGGAGGAGCTTGGTAATTTTGCAGGACAATTGCTTGCAATCGATGGGACAAAAAAAATCACATCTATTATTCCTTCAGAGCAGACAGTACGTGCTAAAGATTACCCTACTTACATACCTTCCGTTGTCTTAAACGATTATCAAGAAGCTTGTGCTATTGCCACTTTATCACCCAAAGCATCTGCAACGCTGGCAAGAAGATGTCTGCAAGGGATGATTAGAGATTTCTGGAATGTTAAAGCTGATAACCTATTCAAAGAAATTCAAGCGATTGAGGACAAAGTTGATCCTTTAGTTTGGGACGGTATAGACAGTATCAGAAAGGTTGGCAACATTGGCGCACATATGGAGAAGGACATCAACCTGATCATTGATGTAAACCCGGATGAAGCGAATTTGCTGATAGAAATGATCGAAATGTTAATCGAGGAATGGTATATAGCTCGACATAATAAGCAGCAAAAATTGCAAAGAATCAAGGAAATAGCTGAAGAAAAAGCTCAAGCAAAAAAAAGTAATGATTAAAACCCCGCTGGTTGGCATGGCCTACGGGGCAAAATACTCTTCAAACAACTAACCCGCGTATCGTTCCCATTTTTTAATAGCTCTGCGTGCTTCTTGTTCTCCATTGCCTGTCACGAGTGAGTCAGCAAACTGAAGATGTGCATTCATGTAAGCGTCAAAGTCTTTAGCTGGCGCACCCTGTGACAAGGCACGACTCCACCAGGAAAATGCTACCACCAGCTTTCCTAACTCTGGATCATAATGGTTCTTGAGACGGTCAATACCACCATCGTTATGAGCAACTGCGTAGCCAAACCCTTTCATAAACTCACGCACTTTATAGGGAAGTACGCCTTTAGCTAATTTCTTATGCTCTGCTGCATGTGTTTTACGGTCGTCTGCGTCGTCTTCTGCGTAAGTCAGCCCACAGATATTGCATGTAGTCATAATTTATCCTTTTTTATTAGTAGGTTACTCAGATAACAAAACTGTACTTCATCTCGATGTTATTTGCGTTAGTGGAAATAATCAATTTAAAAAAACCCCGAACAGCTTTCACTGAACGGGGTCAAATTTACTGAGATTTCTTGAGTAAAGAAGGGTTCCAGCCAGCATTGTTACCGGGTGATTGCCATGAACCAGCAAGACCAGTTGCAGACATCATCTGGAGTTCATGCTGCTGAGAGATCGTGTCCAGAGCCACACGCTGGATCGTACCGTCAGGTAGGGCAACGTTGAGCTGTCCATTTGAGACTACTTCAATGCGTAGAGGTGCAAACTGGATAGGCTTCTGGGCTAACAATGCTGACTGACTCTGCTGTGCGTATGGGTTGTAACCTGCAAGAGCAGGATCTTTCAGACCGCCTTTACCTAATCCATCCCACACATCACCGATCTTAGTGAACAGCCAATCAACAGGACTATCTTTAAGTGTGTTGCCACCATGTGTGGTTTCAGTACCAGATGCACCACCCCAGCCCCACTCTTTCTGAGCAAATTTCTGGAACTCTGGAATCCACTTGTCAAAGATGAGGTTACCGAGTTCAACGCCAATGTATGCAGCGGCTGCAATACCGAATGCTTTACCGGCAGTAGTACCCATCACAGAAGTTGCACCACCTTCAGCAGCAGCCTCAGCAGTGCCACCAGCAGCACGACCAACACCGAGCAGACGTCCACCAAGTTTCAGACCACCCAAACCAAGTGCAGCGGTAGCGGTCACAATTAGCCAATCAAAGAAGTTATTGAACTGATCTCTCACTGTATCGAGGGCTTTCTGTGTCGATGGTGACAGAGTGCTGGAGAAGATATTCCATTTATCCTCAAACAGGGTCAGATACCCGTCAACGTTCATCCCGATGTTATCGAGCGTTTTGATGATGTCGTTAAGGCGATCAATAAACCAGCCGATAGCCTGACCGCCACGTTCAAACAGTCCACCAGAGTTGTTCAGTGAACTGGCAAGGGAGTCATACAGAGTTGAAAGGTGTGAGTTGAAGCCACGGAAATTTTTATCCATCGCATATTTTTCAGCGTTGTACATGCGACCACGAGCAGCAAGGATATTATGCTGGGCCATCTTCACCTGTTCGGGAGTTGGTTGCATCGCCTTCATCATCAGTTCAGCGATGTCTGATCCCTTCATGGTTTTGAGCTTTGCTTTCACATCAGCAGAATCTTTTACACCGAGTGTATCAGCCAGTTTTGATACTAATGCTGGACTCGCGTTGACTACCTGTAACCAGTCCTGGCCGTTTAATTTTGGAGAAGCCGCGATCTGTTGGATAGCGTAGTTAAGACGGTAAACTGCGTCATTGTTCATGCCTGTTGTGTGCGCAAAGACGCTCTCATCACCGAAGAACTTAGCGAGCTTGTCGTTATCGAATGCTTTAGGCATGGTCATGCGCATTTGAGCCATTTGCTGACGTACTGTCACAGTATCAAGGCCATACTGATTAGCGACTTCATCAGCTTTGATCGTCATGCGTAGAGCTTCCTGCTTCGAACCATAGGCAACCGTTGCCATCGTCGCAGCCTGCTGACGCTTCGCACCCTCTTCGATGCTGTCCTGGAAGAACTGAACAGCTTTCTGCACAGACATCAGAGCACCAACGAGGGGAATTGCTGCTGATGAGATACCGCCAAACGCTGATCCGAGGTTGCTTGATTCCATTGCAGCAAGACGCTGTGAAGCACGAGCCTGTGAAGCTACTCTGAGCTGCTGTGAAAATTCATAGTTCAGACGATGGAGATTTGACTGGAATCCGCGTAGGTTCTCAGACGCTGTATGCTGCATCTGGAGAAGCTGTAAACGTGAGTTATAGCGTTCGGCTGAGCCATCATCACGTAGCTGTAAACGCCCGTACAGAGAGCTTGTGCGTGCACGTTCAGCGACTGTGATGATACGGTCACGCATGTTAGCTGGTGGTCTGTTTCTGGGTACTGTTGTTACAGGTGGGATGGTCACACGAGGCTGTGTCCTATACGCTTCACGCATCATGCGGGAGACGTTTCTTGATGCTGCTCTGCCCTCCTGTTCATAAGAACGGAACAGTCCATTACCAGCATTTCCAATGCGAAAAGCATCTGTCAGAGAACGGTTAATGTTACGTGACGCTGTTTGTGCTCGTTTTTCGATAGCCTTAAAAGTCGGGTTCATGAGTTTGCTGCGATCTTTTGAGAAGACTTTGTCCAGTCTCTTCTCCATTCTCGTAGCGATTGGGAGGATCTGCTTTTCGAGTTTTGTAAGGCCAGCTAAAACCTTCTCTGAAAAGCCAAGTTCAATAATAAATTCGTCAACTACCTGATTAGCCATTGGTCTTCTTACCTTTAGATAAAAGAAAAGCCCTGGCGATAACCAGAGCTTTATAGAGGTCTTGATTGTGAGGGGTTACTTTTTTGCACGTTTAACAGCATCGCTGATCAGTTGCTCAAAGGTGGGAATTGAATCCAGGGCTGTCCGAGCTGCCTGCTTAGCTTCAGTTAACGCGATAGCGGCTTTCTTGCGGCGATTGATGAGGCGTTGTAACTCTGCTTCGTAAAGACCTTGTGAATGAGCCTGAGCTTCTGGACTGTCCGCGTATGACATAAGGCTTTCAACGGCTAAAGGGATATAGACCAGTTTTGATGATCCGGGTGTGCTGACAGCAGCCCCGTTAACCATCTGGATACGTCCACCGAGAGACCGACGCTCAACGAGTTTGTATCCTTCGATGTGCAGGCCGCCAGTCTTGATCATCTCATTGAAATGATGTTCACCAGCACAGTCCACGGTCTTCACACCAGGGTGTTTTAGCTCATAGGCAAACTGAGCTTGAAGGTCAGTACGGTAACGAGTCTGGTTATCTTCGAAGTCTGCGACCAGGTCACATAGTTCTTCATGCTGTGCAGCGAGTTGCTGGATGATTGGCGTGTAGTGGCGCTCAATAGCCAGACGTTTCTCAGATGGGAAGAGATCGTCAAAGTCAGCTTGTGCTTCATGGGATTTCTGCTGCTGAGTCTCTTTCTGCATGGCGTTGAAGAGTTCTGCCTCAGCCTGGAGTCTGTCAGCACGTTCAGAGTCTGTGTCCAACTGGTTGATCGGGACTTGCTTGATACGCCCTGTTTCCGGGTCAATATCTGTTCGGTAGGTCACAGTGTCAGCGGGATCAGACTCTCGTTTACTGGCTGCGAGAGTAGCGAGAGCTTTTGCATGGGCTTCGCGTTTTTGCAGGCTGTCTGGTTCATCAAAGTTGAGTGGGACATTAAAGGAAATGGGGGCAAGATTCATTAGTGTGTGTCCATGTTTGCAGGGATTTTTACATAAGGTTTCGAACGGAGGCGGTCGACCATTGTGTCGAGTTGGCTGCGTGTCTGTTCATAGAGTTCGTGGGCCATCGTAGAGCTTTCCTCATGTGAATAACGCATGATCAAAAAGCAGTCAGCAAACGCTGAGATAAGTTCTTCTGGTCTCTGATAGATACTGGCGAAGAGTTCTGCTGCTGAGATGTTTTCAAGGTCGATAATAAAACCTTTGGAAAGGTCAGACGCATCACGCCACGAAACGATTTTGTGATTTGTCATTTATCACCTAATTCTTTTCGAATCTGGTCAGCACGCTGTTCCAGTTTCTGCTGTTTATCGAATAACTCTGGATGGTCATGCATCACCTTTGCAGTGATGATGTTTTCCAGCAGCTTCACCACTTCAGGCCCGAACCTTTCAGGGTTAGTCCTGAGCATCTGTGCAGCCAAATGAAGGTAGTGACCGATATTCTTACGGGTCACGCTGAGCTGACGGTTAACTTTGACGAGTTCAGATTCAAGATCGGCAAGGTGTTCTGTTTGCTGGGTGTGCTGGTCGATGGTCACGCTGGTGGACTCTTGCTGTGATTCAAGCAGTTTCAGTAGGTCGTTTACTTCAAGCATTGCGTTGTCTCCACATGGAATCAGCGTGGCACAGAAGCACAACGAGAATGGTTGTAAGGATTGCAGGGATCATTATTAGTCTCTCTTTTATTAAAAATACCCGCCCCCGATTATCAGGGGCGAGCTAATCAGGATCGGATACTGAAATGACAAGACAATATCCGCAAAAACCACTTGAGACCGCTTACCCTGCAAGGAAGAGAAGTGGCTTTGCACCTGTAGTATGAACCGATGGAGAGGAGTCGGAGAACCTACAGGATTTTGAGGGGAGAGGTTTTTGCGGATACAGCGAGAAGATAGACGGTGGAGACACCGCGCTATAGATGAAGCCTCAGGAAGTGACTTGTTTTACTGACCACTCTTAAATGTTAACATTATTGTAACAAATTGTCAACATTTAACAGCACCACTACTCGTAAAAATCGCTAATGAATCGTGGCAAAATGCCGATAACAATAACTGTGGAAACCTCCAAAAAAAGGAAACAGCAGTGAGAAAAATCACAGTTATTTTGGCGTCAGCAATTTTGTTTACAGGTGCTGCACATGCTTTCGGTGAAGGGCCAGCAGAATTGCAAGAAAAGGCTGCACGTGTAATGGCACAAGAGATAGGCATGACGCGTGACCAGATAAATGAATTAAAGGGTGTTATTGCGGAAAACGCACCTATTGGTGATCTCAACAAATGTTCCGACTACGGTTATCTGATGGGGCAAAAGATGGGCGAGCAAATGCCATCAATGTCTGACAAAGTCACAGATGCTATACAAGATTTTGCTACTTGGGGCTGTGTTGTTAAAAACAGAAGCTGATTAGTCCTTTAGCAAAGTGATATTGGCAGGCTGCTGATACCTACCCTGTCACCATCTGAGTTATGGTAGAAATAACCTGGCTCGACTGGTTGTGTGCGGAAGTAGTCAGCAGTTGCTTTTACATCCCGGAATGCACGCTGTCTTAGGATCTCACGCTGACGATCTTCTTCTGATAGGCGACGGTTGTAATCAATTTCTGATTGGGAGATTTTGGTAGACATTGCTGGTGGGCCTTTTTTAATTTTTTTCTTCTGAAAAATTGGGGGATGAATTAACAGGGGGTATGGGGAGTGGCTGGGAGAATTTCTGAAGAGAGTCTAAATCTGGGTGCTTAGAGGCGCAGAGCTTAGGGTTAGCTGACTTTTGAAAAGTTTAAAATATTGATTATAAAGGATTTATTTAGTTTCTCATCAATACCTCTGGTCAGAACCGGTCACATAAGCCTGTTGATTAACGAGGCATAGCCTTACCCATCTGAGCAACAATGCGCTGTGCTGTTGATACAGTCCATTCCTTACCGTGAATCGTCTTAATCCCACGCTCGTTCATGTAAGCTGCTAACTGACGTAGCGAGACATACCCTTTAGCACGTGCAGCGTGGACTGCATCCTCAACTTTGAGCATGTACGCTTTCGCTGTTTCCTGTCGAATCTGTGAAGATTTCTCTGTTCCGAGATGACGCACATTCATCACAGTTGCGTTTCGACGTGACAGCTTAGACATAGACTCAGCATCGCCATTATCAGCACGATCCTGAAGTTTGGACAGTGCAGCCTTAGTACGCTGAGCGATGAACTCCCTTTCCTGCTGTGCTAATGCTGCGAACAGATGGATCTGAAAGTTGTCTGCATGGGGCATTGTGGCGACCTTTACACAGACTCTTTTCATGATTGCTGCTGTGTGCTCAACGTCACGAGAAAGACGATCCACTTTAGCCACCAGCAAACAGGCGTTCTGCTTCTCGCATTCTCTGAGTGCTGCCTGTAAGCCTGTACGACGTTCTATTGGTAAAGAACCTGACAGACCGTCATCAGTAAAACTACCTACCTCATCCCATTCATTGGAAGTAATCGCAGACTGGCAATAGTCATGCTGTGACTCTAAGCCTAAGCCTGTTCCCTTCTTTGATATGCGGTAGTAAGTAACAACTTTCATAGTCTGAACCCTCAAATGGTGTATGAGGATTGTACTTAGACTGGTGTATTTGTGCAAGACACCCGTGCTGTAAAAAATACACAGCTATTTGGCTTGTTAAGCGACTGCTTTAGGTGAATGGCGCTGGAAGGTTGGAGCTGATGCTGGTGGTTTAGATGGGGTCACACTGGTGGATGTTGTAACTGTTGAGGCTGTCTGGTCAGTTAAACCCTTAAGCTGTTTGTTGACCTTTGATTGTTCGTGCCTGCGTTGAGCATTGCGGTCACTGGTAAATTTGCCCATCACAGCGAGCTGATCTTTGAGCTGAACATCGTCAGGCTTCAGGCTGAACAGAGCTAACAGTGTCGGGTCACGATAGAACACAGCAGCCTGGAACAGATCGATGTCTGCTGGATTGATGCAGGTACGGAGCAAGGCTGGTGCAGTGGCTGAATCATCAGCGGGTGTAAGTTGGATGTTTTCGGACATTATGCAGATTTTCCAAATGAGGGGAGGATATGCGGGAGGCTGAACCGTAACGCACTGAGCAGAGACCAATCAGAAAATGCTCATACATGTCATTACAGATCAATAAGTTAGTTGTGTTTGCGGTGTTTCTGAAGTAAGTAGTTAACGTATGGAACAGAAATCTGAAGCTGCTCAGCAATAGCCTTGTATGGCATACCCTGTTCACGTAGCTGGACAACACGCTGTTTGATATCTGACGAGTAAGACTGTACAGGGATACCAGCCAAACGACGGATTAGCACGCTCTCATTGTTCGTGAAGCCACACGCATCAGCAGCCTGTTTAGGGGTTACTTTGCCAGAGCGGATGAGCTTCAGATATGCACAGACTTCTGGCGTTGGTTGTAGGGTGATTGGCTGTTTATTCATTGTCTGTAGCCTTAATGTTGGTAGCCCATAAGAGCAGAACTGTGAAGACTGCTGTCGGGGCTATATCGTAAATGAAATGCTGGATGAAAGGTTGCATTAGGTTTTTGCTCAGAAAAGGGGGTGTATTTTGTCACAAGAAATGGACTTAAAATAACATTAAAAACATACGTTTACAGCGGTTTTAGAGAAATTTCGTGGGGGTATTTGAGTACATAGTTAAGTTGCGTTGTTAAGGATGTCCACGAGGCGAGACATAGAGCGGGTAAACAGTGCTGGTTTACCTGAGAATGCCTGTTCAGCTTGTTCGAGAATATGGATCGGTGACTGGCCTGTTTTCTTTGCTTTGAGCAGTGCCAGACGAGCATTTTTATCGGCTTTTGCAAAGAGTTCTGATTCCATACGATCAAGGATTGCGATCATTTCTGCTGGAAGGTCTTCATCACGCTGGAATTGCTTCTCGTGGATAAGGTCAACGTGCTGGGAGTGTTCATTACTGCCATCACGGTCACTGGTGATCATCAGGTTTTCGTCAGTGTGTAAGGTCATTAAGATGTCCTCGAAGGTAAATGGTAAGTCGTGTTCGTTGGCGATGATGTGTGTAAGCAGAGTGTTCAGGGCTTCGACTGGCCTTGCACAGCAGGCAATTTCGACAATGTCCATCGGGAGCTTGTCTGAGGGAAATGCTGAGATGACTTTTATAAAGCGGTCTGTGCACTGCTTACCGGAGTCTGTGTAGAACTGCTTAAGGCGCTGGATATGGAACATGTGAACCATGACCTCAGGCCATTTTTCTGATTCGTCTTCAGTGGATGTACTGTTTAACTGGCGTACTTCTGCAATGCTCAGACGGTCACACAGGGCTGAAAGGTTTTCAGGGGCCATAGACATTACTGTTGAAAGGTAACGGATGTCTGTTTCTGGTGCTTTCAGGAGGCGCTGAGCTGTTCTGACACGTTCTGTACCTGAAATCTTAGGGTGATGCTTAGCAAACAGAGTAAGTTTGGTTCGATGCTTCTTAACGAGTTCTGTCCAGATCTGTTCGTGGTCACCAGTGAATGGCTGTGCTGGCTGAGGTGTCCACTGTGTGCCAATGCCTTTAGGGAATCTGAACCGAGCGCCCTGCTTCTGGTTAATCGTTGCAGGTAACAGAGACAGGTTAAGGGGATGGTATGCCCCACCCTTTGAGCATGGTACGAGGTGTGCAATGTGAACCTGTGTACCTGTTTTGAATGCCAGTCTGCCTCGTGCTTTCCATAAGCTGTATAGAGACTCAATCGGGAAATCTAACAGGCAATCTACAGAGCCATGTCTGGCGATCTGCTGTAGAAGGTCGGTTATGAATTTCGATTGACGAAGAACATACAGAGGGTGTTTAGCGAGGTTTAGTGACTTCTGACGGCGTTCTTTAGCGGGTTCTGACTCTTTTCTTTTTGCTGCTTCCCTGCAAGAGGATGAACAGTAGCGCACTGATGAGCGGGATGCTTCAAATCGTTTCTTGCAATGGGCGCAACGCTTTTGTTTGCGTGGCTGTTTAGTCATTCATAATGCGATCCTAAATCTCAATTGATAGGTTAATTTAACATTATTTTAACAAAATGTCAAGATTTTATTGACACCACGGCATGTGGTGTGTTACGAGAACTCGCAGAAAAGGGTGGATATTTTGTCACACAGAAAACTTTTGAAAAGTCAGTCGTAGCAAGGGCTGCGGAGGAGTTTTGGTAGATTTTCGTGGGGGTATCTGAGTACATAGTAGATATGCTGTTAAGAGTGGGGTTAGAACGGGTCACAATAGCTGATAGCTGGTGAAGTGATTAAAGGGGAGTGTGATTGTTGAGAATGCAACTGGCTTTGCCTTATCGTTGCTGTAGTCGCTCACCAGTTCGCTCGGTCTGTACAGTTATCTGTAAAGAATACTGTTAAGAGGTAAACTGTTAAGGTGAAACCCCATTGAATGATCATCACATGGTGTCAAGCATCCGTCAAACAGTATCACTTTTTTTAATTTATACCTGAAATTATCTCAATAGCTAATAATAAAGGTGGTTACTTATGGGACATCTCAGTTCATACAGCAAGGCAGAACTACGTTTACAGAGTGGATGCAGAAAGGTGATCGGTGGTATCACCACTGCAAGGTGTGGTGACTATCAACCTGACAGAGAAATGTGGATGTGTGACCAATGCCACGACAAGTGGGAAGAAGCTGTTAAGCGGTTGCATGAGAACGAGCAACAGAAATGATGCAAGGGGCTGCAAAGCCCCGCTACGTTGTCTCAGACGTAATCTGAAAGATTGATATTTAAACCACGCTCAGGGCAACTTAAATTGGTGATGCCTTTGTTTATAAGGCCACTTGCTGCAATCTGGCGCTGTTCAGGCACACTGTAACCATCACTTGCATGTGTGAGGATTGCACCTAAGCTGTCAGCCAGATGTATGATGATTGCTTCTTGCACAGTTGCGCGAGTGCTTTCGTCATAGTCGAATTGACCTTCTTGAATCTGTTCATCACTGTCGAAATAACTATAATTTATAATTTCCATACTTACCTTCATGTTAATGCTTAATTTTTTAGCGTCCTGGGACCTCCAATACTGTAAGTTAATTACTATTGATTGGGTAGTCAGGTTCGACTTCAGGCCAGTCGCTGCAATCGGTCTGGATTGGGTTCTTGAACTCTTCAGCAGGGAGCACTTTAGGTAAGTCCTGCCCCATAACTGCAATGAAATCATGGTCAGGTGTGTCGTCGGTAGCTTGCTCGAAGGTCAGAGTAAGATCTCGTTCACCTTCCAGAGAAAATCCTCGAATTACGTTTCCATTGTGAAGACGTATGTCCACCAGCTTCGTGCGACCATCTATCACGATTTCACGCACCATCTTCTTGATAATGACATGCGCCTCAGTCCTACCCTTTGAACTTTCAAGATCAAGTTTTGACAGGTCGAGGTCAGAAACTGATTGAATACGCATCGTCTCGCGTCTGAGTTCAGCCTGGAGCGATTCCTTTTCCTTCTGCTTTTCAGCGAGTGCATCACGTATCTGAGTGATAGCTGGTAGCTGTAATAGCGTCTCAGTAAGCGTCTGAAGTTCTTTGTCTACCGTCTGAAGTCTGCGTTGGAGTTCGATTATCTTGCTCTGGTCAGTGTTGCTATCGTAAAGCTGTGACAGTTTACTGAACAACCTTGTGCAGAGTTCTGTATCCAGCTTTTTACGTGATACTGAACCGAACTCACAGCGCCCTTCGTGCATACCATTACAACGGTAAGTGCCCTGATACACAGGTTTACGGATACCAGAAGGACTCATAGTCAGACCACATTTGCAGCGAAGCATAGTTCTAAAGATATTCACATACAGCCAGTGATCACCTTTTGCCAGCCTCCCCTTACCTCCCTGTTCAAGAAGTGTCTGAACAGCATTAAAAGTCTGATCGTCGATGATGCGTGGATAGTAATCAGCTATTTCATCACGAAGGATTGTCTTGCGATCTTCAGTGCTGATCTTTGCAGGGAGATAACCAAGCACGCTGCGTGAGGTTAGAAGGCATTTAACAGATACAGCAGACCAACCACCGCCACCGGGCTTAAACGTTTTTGATATACGAGCCTTACGATCATTGATGGTCTCGATACCGTTTTCATTGAGGTGTTTACAGATAGCAAACATGCTGTGACCAGCTAAGCGCATTCTGAAGATTAGCCTGACAATGTCAGCTTTAGGCTCGGTAACGACGAATGATTGTCTGTCGGAGCTTAGTTCAATCCAACCGGGTGTTTGCCTTCCCATTGGTAAACCTGTTTCGATTGCCTGAGCAGTCTTCGCTTTCCAGACAGCTATGGTGCGCTCTTGTTTGACTACTGATTCCTGGTGAGCACGCTCAGCAATCAGAATGTGTTTGATCAGTCTTATTGGGTCAGAAAGGGATGATTTATCGTATCTTTCATTGTCAGATAAGGTCAGAATTTCGACATCCTTTCTAAGAATCTGCCGAATATCATCAATCGCGCTGTCGATGTCAGCACGTGAGGCACGGTCAAAATTTTCCATCACAATGAGACTGCCAGCAGGGATGTTTTCGGATAAGACGTTATCAAGCATACGCTTGAACTCACCCCCGTCAGCCTTGTGTTTCTGGTGGAACCCAGACTTTCCTTTGTCAACGTAGCGATGTGTTGGTGACATGAAATACTGGTCGCTGTTCTTATGGTAAAACGCATCAATCATATCGTTCTGCCGACGCAGGCTGTCACCAGAGTCCTGGGCTTTCGTACTCCACCTGACATAAGAGACAAGCAATTTCATGTGCTACGCTTTCCTTTAGTTTCTTTTGCTGAGGGATACTAACATGCAAGACGAACAACGTGCTAAGACAAGAATACTGGTGCTCTACTACTCGATGTACGGACATATTGAAACAATGGCGAACGCGGTTGCAGAAGGCGCTCGTCGGGTTCCCGGCGCGGAAGTGGATATCCTGCGGGTACCAGAAACGATGGAGGCCGATCGCTTTGCACAGGTGGGCGGCAAAACCGATCAGCAGGCCGCTGAAGCCACGCCTGAGGTGCTGCCGCAGTATGACGCGATTATCGTCGGTACCCCGACCCGCTTTGGCAACATGGCCGGGCAGATGCGGACATTCTGGGATCGCACTGGCGGTCTCTGGGCGTCGGGCGCACTGTTTGGCAAGGTTGCCAGCGTCTTTACCTCAACCGGCACCGGCGGCGGTCAGGAACAGACCATTACGTCAGTCTGGACCACCCTGGCGCATCACGGCATGGTGATTGTCCCTATCGGCTACGGAACAAAAGAGTTGTTCGATATCTCACAGGTTCGCGGTGGCACGCCTTATGGTGCGACCACGCTGGCGGGCGGCGACGGTTCGCGTCAGCCTACAGAAGCGGAACTCAACATCGCCCGTTTCCAGGGTGAACATGTTGCCGGATTGACCGTCAAACTGCAGGACTGATTTAACTAAAGGAGAAAAGTATGTCTACTGAACAATCGAAAGCACATCACGTTGGCGAATGGGCAAGTCTGCGTCATACCTCCCCTGAAATTGCCGAGGCTATTTTCGAAGTGGCGAATTACGATGAGAGACTGGCAGAAGAGATCTGGCGTCAGCAAGGCAGCGATGACGTGCTGATTCGCGCCTTCGAAAAGACCGATAAAGATCTCCTGACCTGGGATGACAAGCCCGTAGAACGTAAGAACGTCTGATTCAGGGGCGGGACTTTCCCGCCCTCAATTTTTTAGCTCACCAAGGAGTACGCTATGTCTTCCTATCAAAGCATTAATCCCGCGAACAACCAGTTGCTGAAAAGCTGGCCGTCACACGATGAAGCCGCCGTCAGCCATGCCCTGGACGTGGCCGATCGCCTTTTCCACTCCTCATGGAGCAAAGGTGAGATCCAGCCACGTCTGCAGGTGCTGAAAAAACTGGCTGATCTGATTGATAGCCGCGCGGAAGAACTGGCCACCATCGCCAGTAAAGAGATGGGTAAACTGATTGGTCAGAGCCGTGGCGAAGTGAAAATCTGTTCGCAGATTGCCCGCTACTACGCAGAGAATGCAGAACGTATTCTGCAGCCGCAATCCTATCCGAGCGATCTGGGCGAAGCCTGGGTCGAGTATCACCCGATTGGCGTGTTAGTGGCCGTCGAACCGTGGAACTTCCCTTACTATCAGCTGATGCGCGTGCTGGCGCCTAACCTGGCGCTGGGTAACCCGGTGCTGGCAAAACACGCCAACATTGTACCGCACTGTGCCGATGTGTTTGAAAAGCTGGTTCGTGAAGCGGGTGCGCCTGAAGGCGCCTGGACTAACCTGTTCATCTCCACCGATCAGGTCGCCGATCTGATTGCTGATGATCGTGTTCAGGGTGTCGCCCTGACCGGTTCCGAGCGCGCAGGCAGCGCCGTGGCTGAGCAGGCCGGTAAACATCTGAAGAAATCGACGCTGGAGCTGGGCGGCAATGACGTGTTTGTCGTGCTGGATGATGCCGATCTCGACGAAGCCGTTCGTCAGGGCGTGCAGGCGCGCCTCAGTAACTGTGGTCAGGTCTGTACTGCTGCGAAACGGTTTATCCTGCATGAGAAGATTGCCGATCGCTTTATCAGCCAGTTCAGCGCCGCGCTGAGTTCCGCCACGCTGGGCGATCCGCTGGATGAGAAGACCACGCTTGGCCCGCTCTCTTCCGCTGACGCGCGTGACCGTCTGGTGAAACAGGTCGATGAAGCCGTCGCTAATGGCGCAAAACTGGTGACGGGCGGTAAAGCTGTTGAAGGTGCAGGTTGCTTCTATCAGCCAACCATCCTCACTGGCATAACCCCGGATAATCCCGCTTATTATCAGGAGTTCTTTGGTCCGGTGGCGCAGGTTTATGTCGTGGGTGATGATAACGCGGCGGTGGCGCTGGCAAACGACTCGCACTACGGTCTGGGCGGCTCGGTCTGGACGCGTGACACGGCACGTGGTCGTAAACTGGCGTCTGCCATTGAAACCGGCATGGTGTTTATCAACTCGCAGAGTGATACCTCAGCGGAGCTGCCTTTTGGCGGTGTGAAACGTTCAGGCTATGGTCGTGAACTTTCCGATCTGGGTATCAAAGAGTTTGCTAACCAGAAACTGGTTGTCGTGGCGGGTTAATCGTCGTGCAGCCATAAAAAAACCCCGTCTCGACGGGGTTTTTTATTATCGGCGAAACAGCGCGATTACTGTGTTGCCACAGCCGGTGACTTCGATTCGTCGTTGTGCGCCGCTGCAGGTGTATTCGCAGCGTTAGCCTGGTCAGTTGAGGCTTTCGCGTCACTGGCCGATGCGGCTTTGTCTGCTTTCGCTTTCTCAGCAGCCGCTTTGTCCGCTTTCGCCTTCTCAGCAGCCGCTTTATCGGCTGCCGCTTTGTCCGCTTTTGCCTTCTCAGCAGCGGCTTTATCGGCGTCAGCTTTCGCTTTGGCCGCGGTCGCTTTATCCGCTTCAGCTTTGTCAGTAGCCGCATCATGGGTCGCTGCAGCTTTAGCACTGTCATCGTCAGTCTGGGCTGCCGGTTCCGGTGCTGCCGCTGGCTGCATTGGCGTGCCCTGCAGCGCAGCATTCAGCGCCTGAGAGAACTGATCCCAGCTGCAATAGCCATTGGCATCAGTCTCACAACCCGCCAGCTGCAGCGTGACGCGCTTCGGTGGGTTCTTCAGGCTCAGCACGTCTGCATTACGCAGCTGATCGGCGGTCTGATAGACATACTCAACTTTAAGCAGGTCTTTATCATTTTTCGCATCATGCCAGCGTTCGAAAACAACCTGACCGCCAATCGGCGTTTTTTCGTAGGTATCAGGCAGTTCGTAAGGCTTGACCTGCAGGGCGCTCAGCAGTGAGGCGATGTTCGAGTCATGGCCGACCATCAGCGTGATTTTCGGCGCGTTGGCTTTGTCCTGATCCACTAACTGACTGCGGATGTAATCCACCAGCGGTGCAGCCACTTCACGGGAAACGTCCGGGCTGGTAAACAGCGCGTCCTGATAACCATTTTTGATCGCTGACAGCTCTTTCCACTGTTCAGGCGTCTTGATCTGGCCCCACGCAACCTGATCCAGCGGGAAACCTTCGTAATATTGCAGCGTGAAGGCGTCCATCAGAGAGTTACCCACTTTCAGCGGGCCACTGACAGTCGGCTCTTTACCGTTTTCAGCGCTGAAGGTGTTCTGGCCGCTGCTGAGATCACACTGCTTTTTGTTGTTGCAGGCAGGCGATGCTTTGTAATCGACAATCTTTTCCAGGCGCTGGAAGGCAGGCTTCAGCGACAGTTTTTCATTCGCAGCAGTCATCGCGGCCAGGGCTTTCTTATTGAATGCATCGCTGCCGTCGGTGATGACCGGATTGAAGATAGGATCCATGGAGCCCATTTCATCCTGATGAGTGACCGTCACGTCACAGCCAGGGAAGGCGCCATTGACAAAGAACTGGGCGGTGGCAACGGTGCGCTGCAGGCTGTTAGCGTAAACAAAGACGTTATTGCTGTCAGGACAGCTGCCGTTCTTCACCAGGCCCTGCTGTGCCAGCCACTGACGGGTGTAGTTACCCATGTAGACTTCCAGCACCCCCCCTTTCGTGGTCAGCTGTCCGCCGGGAACATCCCACTGCGGCCAGCTTTTTTTGGTCGACTGCTCCAGCACACTGCCATTATCGGCCAGCGGCGCACGCAGATTGTGACGACTCAACATCAGCACCTGTTGCAGCTGCATATCACCCTCAGCAGCAAATGCTACCGTTCCGACCGGCAATGCAGCGAGCACTGACAATGCGCAAAGACTCAGTTTCTTGATCATTGTGCCTATTCCATTTATTCAGTAAAGAAACACTCTGGCTATCAACCGATTAGCTCGCCTCAGAGCGATGTATTTAACAGTGTAACTCAGCTCGCCTCAGAAAAGCGCCAGATGTTTGCAAAAACAGTGAGTGGACTATAGCAGAGATGCAATGGACAGATGAATGCGCAGCCGCGCGTCATCGGCAGTGGCGACCGTTTTTTCGGACTGGAGGAAGAAACAGGAATGGCAGAAACGAAACAGGCCAGCACTCAGTGCTGGCCTGTAAAATGTGGCGGAGGAGGAGAGATTCGAACTCTCGGATGGTTTCCCATCGGCGGTTTTCAAGACCGCTGCCTTAAGCCGCTCGGCCACCCCTCCGTTTTGAAACAGTACTGCGTCGGAAAAATCGTTGATTTTTACGGCTTTATTGCCCGTGGCAGATAAAGTGGCGGAGGAGGAGAGATTCGAACTCTCGGATGGTTTCCCATCGGCGGTTTTCAAGACCGCTGCCTTAAGCCGCTCGGCCACCCCTCCGCAATGACGCGCACTATAAACACCCCGTTTAGGGATGTAAAGCACCTATCTGTCTATTCGCCTGAAAAACAGCCAGATTGTGATTTTTCGGTGTCAAAATCGCCACTCTGCTCAAACAATTAGCAGTTTAGCGCGTAAAGAAGGGTAAAACGCCTTTTCCCTCTTTAATGGCCTGCGTATTCTCGGCACATATTTGGTGTTCTGCTTAAAGGAGCGCAACATGGAAAGAATTGTCACCTCATCGCAGTCCTCACTGCTGTCTACGCACAGAGTTCTGCGCAATACCTATTTTCTTCTCGGACTGACCCTGGCCTTCTCGGCCGTTACGGCTACCGCCAGCACCCTGCTGGCCCTGCCTGCGCCGGGTTTAATCCTGATGCTGGTTGGCTTCTATGGCTTAATGTTTTTAACCTACCGTCTGGCTAACAGCCCGATGGGCATCCTGGCCGCTTTTGCCTTTACCGGCTTCCTGGGTTATTGCCTGGGGCCTATCCTGAGCTCATTCTTAACCGCAGGCATGGGTGACGTGATAGCGCTGGCGCTGGGCGGCACGGCGCTGGTGTTCTTCTGCTGTTCGGCCTACGTGCTGACCACCCGTCGTGATATGTCCTTCCTCGGCGGCATGATGATGGCAGGTTTCGTCGTGTTGCTGGTTGCTGTGGTAGCCAACATCTTCCTGCAGCTGCCTGCATTGCATCTGGCCATCAGCGCCCTGTTCATTCTGTTTTCAGCCGGTGCGATTTTGTGGGAAACCAGCAACATCATTCACGGTGGCGAAACCAACTACATCCGGGCGACGGTCAGCCTCTATGTTTCGCTCTATAACATCTTTGTCAGCCTGCTGAGCCTGCTGGGGTTTGCCCGCAGTAACTAATCCGCAGTGACAGTAGCCTGTAAAACCCCGCTTCGGCGGGGTTTTTGCTTTTACTGCCCGCCAGGTTTGATAAACTGCGCCGTCATTTACTAAGAGGATGTCACGTGAATTTTAACGGTAACGAAATCGCCGTCGATGCCGAAGGCTATCTGAAGCATCCCGGCGACTGGAGTGAAGCACTGGCTGTCCACATCGCTGAGCAGGAAGGCCTGACCCTGACTGAAGCACACTGGGAAGTGGTCCATTTTGTGCGCGCCTTTTATCTGGAATATAACACCTCACCCGCCGTGCGAATGCTGGTGAAGGCGATGGCGCAGAAATATGGCGAAGAGAAAGGCAATAGCCGCTATCTGTTCCGCCTGTTCCCTGAAGGGCCGGCTAAACAGGCGACGAAAATCGCCGGCCTGCCTAAACCGGCGAAATGTCTGTAATTAACCGGTCGTAAAATCGCGGGGCGGCTCTGCGGGCTGGTGCGGCTCCACCAGCACCTTTTCAACGCGCGCGCTGCGTGGCCCGCCCGCTTTAAGCCAGGCGATCAGCGCATCGACCTGCTCCGCCTCACCCCAGGCCAGCACCTCGACACTGCCGTCATCCAGATTTCGCGCATAGCCCAGTACGCCCAGCGTCCTGGCTTCTGCCTGAGTACTGTAACGAAACCCGACGCCCTGGACGCGGCCATGAACCCATGCTTTAAAACAGGCTGCTGACATTATTCTCTCCTGCTGCTGTTCGTTGCAATTTCCCGTTATCCACCGGACAATGGCGCCTCATTTTTTCAGGTAAGCATAGCAAACTATGACAGTCAGATTGATTCTCGCAAAGGGACGTGAAAAGTCCCTGCTCCGTCGCCATCCATGGGTCTTTTCAGGTGCCGTTGCGCGTCTGGAAGGTAAAGCGCAACTGGGTGAAACCATTGACGTTTGTGACAGCAACGGTAAATGGCTGGCTCGCGCCGCTTATTCACCCGAGTCGCAGATCCGCGCCCGCGTCTGGAGCTGGCAGGCCGATGAATCCATCGATATCGCCTTCTTTGTCCGCCGTTTTGAACAGGCACAGCAGTGGCGCGAATGGCTGGCGGCCCGCGATGGTCTGGACAGCTATCGCCTGATCGCCGGTGAATCTGATGGTTTACCGGGCGTCACCATTGACCGCTTTGGCAACTTTTTAGTGATGCAGCTGCTCTCAGCAGGCGCAGAATATCAGCGTGCAGCGATCATCACCGCCCTGCAGCACTGTTTCCCTGGCTGCGCCATCTATGACCGTTCTGACGTCGCCGTTCGTAAGAAAGAGGGGCTGGCGCTGACGCAGGGCACCGTTACCGGTGAACTGCCACCGCCGCTGCTGCCGATTACCGAACATGGCATGAAGCTGCTGGTGGATATCCAGGGCGGTCACAAAACCGGCTATTACCTTGATCAGCGTGATAGCCGTCTCGCCACGCGTCGTTACGCGCAGGATGCCCGCGTCCTTAACTGCTTCTCTTACACCGGCGGATTCGCGGTTTCTGCGCTGATGGGTGGCTGTAAAGAAGTGATCAGCGTGGATACCTCACAGGAGGCGCTGGACGTTGCCCGTCAGAACGTTGAACTCAATGAGCTGGATCTCTCCCGCGCGCAATTTGAGCGTGATGATGTTTTCAAACTGCTGCGCCGTTACCGTGACAGTGGCGAGAAATTTGATCTGATCATTATGGATCCGCCAAAGTTCGTCGAAAACAAAAGCCAGTTGATGGGCGCCTGTCGCGGCTATAAAGACATTAATATGCTCGCCATTCAGTTACTGAATCCGGGCGGCGTATTAATGACCTTCTCCTGCTCCGGTCTGATGGCCACCGATCTGTTCCAGAAGATCATCGCCGATGCCGCGCTGGATGCGGGCCGCGAAGTGCAGTTTATTGAGCAGTTCCGCCAGGCCGCAGATCATCCGGTGATCGCCAGCTATCCGGAAGGTCTCTACCTGAAAGGTTTCGCCTGCCGCGTCATGTGACTTGAAAAAACGGCTCCTGCCCCCATATTGGTAAGAGAGCTTTTTTTTCGGAGGTCACAATGATTGCCAGTAAATTTGGTATTGGTCAGCAGGTTCGTCATCGTTTGTCCGGCGTACTGGGCGTTATCGTCGATGTCGATCCTGAATACTCGTTAGATGAGCCTAAAATTGAAGATGTTGGCGCGGAAGAGAAGATGCGCACCGCGCCCTGGTATCATGTGGTGATGGAAGATGAGGAAGGCGATCAGGTGCATACCTACGTCGCGGAGATTCAGCTTTCCGGTGAGACCAGCATTGAACATCCTGAACAGCCTTCAATGGATGAGCTGGCGGCGTCAGTCCGTCAGCAGCTACAGGCGCCTCATCTGCGACATTAATCTGTGGCGGCACGCTCTGCCGCCACGCTAATTTTTAACGCGTTATCCCCAGACGCGGAATTTCAATCTTCGGGCAGCGATCCATAATCACCGTCATGCCCGCATCCTGAGCCAGCACCGCCGCCTGTTCGTTAATCACACCCAGCTGCAGCCATAATGTTTTTGCCCCCACGGCGATCGCTTCCTGCGCCACGCCCCATGCCGCTTCTGAATTGCGGAAGACATCCACCATATCAATCTCGCCGGGTACATCCGCCAGGCTGGCATAGCCCTGCTGCCCCAGCAGGGTTTTACCGGCCAGTTTCGGGCTGACCGGGAGCACTTCATAGCCCTGATCGAGCAGATACTTCATCACACCGTAACTGGGACGGTCAGGGCGATCACTTGCCCCAACTAAGGCGATACGCCGGGTGCGCGTCAGCACGTCACGAATTGTCTGGTCGTTCATGTTTATCTCCTTTCAGGCCAGTGTTGAGTGTAGATGGGCACGCCCTTCTGCGGGTAAGTCCGGAGCGCAATTAATTGAACCTGCGCACGAATAAATATGTTTAAATGTAAATTAACTGCCATAATGTAAGAATTTGCTACACATCACCCTTTGTGTCATCGGTTACCGGAGTAGAAATGAAGCTGTCGCTGGCTGTAACGGGGTTATTAACGCTCCTCGTTTCGGCGTCCTGTTCTGCCATCACATTAAAGCTCGATCCACAGATCGATCTGCTGGTGCTGGATGGTCGAAAAATTTCAGGCTCTCTCCTTAAAGGAGCAGACAGCTTAGAGCTGGATCGTGGTCAGCATCAGTTTCTGTTTCGGGTAGAGCAGCAGCGCAAGGGTCAGAAAGAGAACGTCATCTCTTATCAGTCGCTGCCCATGATCGTCACGTTCACCGCAGTCGCTAAAACCATCACCATCCGGTTACCGGCGCTGGAGACAAAACGCGAGCGTTATCATTTTGACCGCAGCCTGAATTTTCAGCTGGTGGATGAAAAAGGCGCGGAGATTGCCAGCGTGCGCGACCATCTGCCGGTCACGACAAATGCAGATATGGAAAAAGCGATGCTGAATTATAACCGCACCCGCCAGGCCGCCTCTGTGCCGCGGTTTGCAAATTCCGCTTCTGCACCCCCCTCTTCCGTAGAGCTAACGGCCGATCTGGACTGGACGACGCAGGCCGAACTGCCCTCGCTGCATCGCTGGTTTCACCGCTTCGATGAAGCCACGCGCCAGCAAATTCTGACCCTGGTTAAAATGCTACGAACGAGTTGATAGCGTCGAATGGCCAGAGGTAAACTCATGCTTTCTCTTCTTGCGCATGAGCCTTATCAGGACGCCTTTATGGAACAGACTGTTCGTACCCTTGGCACCATAAAACATATCGCGCTGGTCGCCCATGACCACTGCAAAGCCGCCCTGCTTGACTGGGTGAAACAAAACCAGCCCGCGCTGGAATCGCACATCCTCTATGCAACCGGGACTACCGGAAATCTGATTAATCGCGATACCGGCCTGAATGTGACAGCCATGCTGAGCGGCCCGATGGGCGGCGATCAGCAGGTGGGTGCGCTGATTTCGGAAGGGAAAATTGATGCGCTGATTTTTTTCTGGGATCCACTCAACGCCGTGCCGCACGATCCGGATGTGAAAGCGCTGCTGCGTCTGGCGACCGTCTGGAATATTCCGGTCGCCACGAACCGCTCCACAGCGGACTTTATTATTCAGTCGCCCCTGTTTGCGCAAAGCGTGGAGATAATGATCCCCGACTATCAGCGTTATCTGGCCGATCGCCTGAAATAACTCAGGCTTTACGCAGCACCGGCACGCCCAGTTGGCGGAAGTGATCGACAAACGGTGACGGCGCTGCCTTATCGAACATCAGAAAGACCTGCTGGCGCGCGCGCGTCAGCGCCACATAGGCCAGACGGCGCTCTTCCGCATCCGGGAACGCTTCGGGTTGCGGTAACAGACCCTGTTCAATAATCGATTCACGAACTTCTGCCGGGAAGCCCTCTTTGCCCTGCTGTAATCCCAGCAGAATGACGTAATCCGCCTGCTGACCTTTGCTGGCATGAATTGTCATAAATTCCAGATTGAGCTTCGGCCAGCGGGTTCTGGCTTTATCCAGTAAGTCCGGCCGCAGATAGTGATAGCGCGCCAGCAGCAGAATTCGCTCCTCAGGTTTCGCATAACCGCTGAGTTTGTTCACCAGCGCTTCCAGCTGATCCTCCGCCAGCAGTGAAATCGACTTTTTGTTGCCTTTAGTGACGCTGTTCAGCGGTTTTGCCAGCTGCTGTGGATTCTGCTGGATAAACCGGTTTGCAATATCGCCAATGCGATCGTTGAAGCGATAGGTGGTGTCCAGCACGCAGCGGTCGCCCTCGCCAAAATAGTGATGAAATGCGGTGGTCAGCGTCATCTCGGCACCACTGAAGCGATAGATAGCCTGCCAGTCATCACCGACAGCAAACAGCGCGGTGCGCTTATTCTGCTGGCGCAATGCACTGAGCAACGCGGCACGCTGCGGCGAGATATCCTGGAATTCATCGACAAGGATGTGTTTCCACGGGCTGATAAACCGTCCTTTTTCAAGAATGGCAATCGCCTGGTGAATCAGACCCGAAAAGTCGACCGCCCCCTCCTCTTTTAACGCGCTCTTCCACGCTTTCAGTAACGGTGCCATCAGTTTGATGCGTTTACTGAAGAGATCCCGGACCTCTTCCGGCACATCCGCGATCATGGCCGCCTGCGCGCCGCCATGCATACGCATCAGACCGAGCCAGCGCTCCAGTCGTGACGCCAGCCGGTTTGCCAGCCTGTCGTCCTCCCAGAATGCCCCCTCCGGTAACTCCCACTCCAGTTCGTCCCGCAGCCACTGACGCCAGCCGTTTGCCATCGCCTTCTTCTCATGGCACTGCTGTCGCCATTCCTGGATCAGTAATGTGCGACGCGCCTCGGCATCGCTCTCCAGCTTGCTGATAACCGGCTGTTTGTTACTGCCTTCGCGGATAATATGCAGCGCCAGAGAATGGAAGGTACGCGCCTGGATATCACCGGCGGAGAGACGTGACTGGATACGCTCGTTCATCTCTTCGGCAGCCTGGCGACCAAATGCCAGCAGCAGGATTTGATCCGCGCTGGCCAGTTTGCGCTGCATCAGCCAGCCTGCACGAGCCACCAGCACAGAGGTTTTACCGCTGCCTGCACCGGCCAGCACCAGCAGAGAATCTTCGCCATTGACCACCGCCTCACACTGCGACTGATTGAGCGGCGTGCTCTCGACGCTGGCGAAGAACGCCTGATAGCGGGTCAGCATAGCGGCCGTCCAGTCGCGGTTTCGCTGCCGCAGGGCCGCGTCGCCCTGATCCAGCCAGCGCTGACAGAACGACCCGTTTTCGCGGCAGTCCGGAAAATCTTTTAAGCGGGTGAGCGGCATCGGTAACGCATCAAACTGTCTGAGAATTTTAGTTTTCAGCGCCTGCAACTCATGGCGGTTAAGCCAGCGATCCTGCGCGCCAAAGGCCTCGATGTCATCACGTAGCGACTGGAGTACCTCACGGCACACCACGCTCATCTCCAGACTCCAGTTCTGCCAGGCCTGCATCAGATAGTGGTGAAAACGCTGCGTCTCCTGCCATTCCGTGCCGTGCAGCCTGACCACTTTTTCATCGTCCAGCAAAAATTCCAGCTCGCCCCAAACCAGCCCGCGCTTGCAGGCGATATCCAGTAACTGGTTAAAGGGGATCAGATACTCGTGCTTATCGCCACTGACTTCGACGCCCGCCGCCATCAGGCGGACACGATTATAAGGATGCTGGGCAAGCCGTTTGCCCATCGAGGTTGCTTTCAGTTCCACGCCGACACCAACGTCAGATAACAGGATTAAGGGGAGTTTACCTGTCAGACCCTTGGCGCTCCAGCCTTAAAACAGGCTAAACTTGGCGTCACATCTTGCGGAATGCAAAAGGAAAAGAAGATCATGCGCACCGTTTTAAATATTCTGAATTTTGTTCTGGGCGGCTTTTTCACCACCCTGAGCTGGCTGTTTGCCACGTTGATCAGCGTCGTGCTGGTTTTTACCCTGCCGCTGACCCGCTCCTGCTGGGAAATCACCAAACTTTCGCTGCTGCCGTTTGGCAACGAGGCGGTGCATGTTGATGTGCTTCGTCCTGAAAGTAAGAGTCATATTCTGAATACCGGCGGCACCTTTCTGAACATCTTCTGGCTGATTTTCTTCGGCTGGTGGCTCTGCCTTTCGCACATCTCTGTGGGCATTGTGCAGTGCATCAGCATCATCGGTATTCCGATAGGGATTGCGAACTTTAAAATCGCCGCGATTGCGCTCTGGCCGGTTGGACGCCGGGTGGTATCCGTGGAAGAGGCGCGTGCTGCGCGCGAAGCCAATGCCCGCCGCTATTAATATGATGTCGGATGCAGTGCCAGGCTGGCGAAAATATCTGTTTAACAGTACGTGGCGCTATCTGCTGCGGATCCTGTTTGCGCTGAGTGGCTGCGCCGCCATTCCCTGGTGGCTGCATCAGATTGAGTGGACAATCCCTTTAACGCTGGGGGTTGTCGCGGCTGCGCTGGCCGATCTTGATGATCGCCTGGCCGGTCGCCTGAAAAATCTGCTGATTACCCTGCTCTGCTTCTGCATCGCCTCGGTCTCAGTCGAGTTACTGTTTCCTTATCCCTTTGCCTTTATTGTCGGGCTGGCGATCTCAACCTGGGGTTTTATTCTGCTGGGTGCCCTCGGCCAGCGCTACGCCACCATCGCCTTTGGTGCGCTGCTGATTGCGGTCTATACCATGCTCGGTATCGGCCTCTTCAGCCAGTGGTATATGCAGCCGATGCTGCTGCTGGTCGGCGCCCTGTGGTACAACCTGCTGACGCTGCTGGGCCATCTGATGTTCCCGGTCCGGCCGGTTCAGGAACAGCTGGCGGGCAGTTTTTCACAGCTGGCGCGTTACCTGGATGCCAAAGCCAACCTCTTCGACCCGGATGCGGGCGAGCAGGATGACGCCGCGTTTATTGATGCCGCGATGGTTAACAGCCAGTTGGTGGCGCAGCTCAACCTGACCAAGACCACTTTGCAGAGTCGCCTGCGCGGCGATCGCGGCTCACGCGGCACCCGTCGCAGTCTGCACTACTACTTTGTGGCGCAGGATATTCACGAACGGGCCAGCTCTTCCCATCTGCAATATCATCTGCTGCGCGGAGACTGGCGCTATAACGAAATTCTGTTTCGCTTTCAGCGCCTGCTGAATATGCAGGCGCAGGCCTGTCGCCAGCTGGCGCATTGCATTCTGATGCGTGAAAGATGGGTGCATGACAGCCGCTTTGAGCGCGCGTTTGAACGATTACAGAAAGCGATAGAACGTCTGGAACAGCATGAGCCTGAGGCGACGCATACCCGTGCGCTGTTCTGGCTACTGCGCAACCTGCGCGCTATTGATGCTCAGCTCGCCTCCATTGAATCTGAACAGACACTGGCCGGTGAAGATCCTCAGCACAGTGACAATCTGTTGTCGCGCGAAGGATTGAGTGGCTGGAGTGATATCCGGTTGCGCTTCAGCCGTCATCTCTCCCCCTCTTCGGCGCTGTTCCGGCATGCGGTTCGCATGTCAGTGGTGCTCTGTATTGGCTATGGTTTCATCCAGATCACCGGGCTGCAGCGTGGATACTGGATTCTCCTGACCAGCCTGTTTGTCTGCCAGCCTAACTACAATGCCACGCAGCGACGGCTGGCCTTACGAATTGGCGGTACGCTGGCAGGGATTGCGATTGGTCTGCCGGTTTTATGGCTGGTGCCTTCTATTGAAGGTCAGTTAATCCTGATTGTGATTACCGGCGTGCTGTTCTTTGCTTTCAGGCAGGTACAGTATGCGCAGGCTACGCTGTTTATCACCCTACTGGTGCTGCTCTGCTTTAACCTGTTAGGGGAAGGCTTTGAGGTCGCCCTGCCACGGGTGGTGGATACCTTACTCGGCTGTGGTCTGGCCTGGCTGGCTGTCGCATTTATCTGGCCTGACTGGCGCTTTCGTCAGTTACCGGCGGTGGCAGAACGCACACTGAAAGCGAACTGTCGCTATCTGGATGCAATCATGGAGCAGTATCATCAGGGCAAGGATAACCGTCTCGCCTACCGTATTGCCCGCCGTGATGCGCACAATGCGGATGCGGAGCTGGCGTCGGTGGTTTCAAATATGAGCAGTGAAAGCCGCACCAGCCAGACGCTACGTGAATCGGCTTTTCAGCTGCTTTGCTCCAATCACTCATTCCTGAGTTACATTTCTGCGCTGGGTGCCCACCGCGATAAAATTACCGCGCCGGAACTGCTGGCCCTGCTGGATGATACGGTTTGCTACGTTGAGGATGTGCTCCAGACGGATGTGGTCAGCGATGAGCATGTTGAGACGATGCGCCAGCAGCTGGCTCAGCGAATCAGCCAGCTGGCTGCAGATGCGGATACGCGTGCGCCGCTGGTGCTCCAGCAACTCGGTCTGCTGGTGGCCTTAATGCCTGATGTGGCTCGCCTGCGCCGCACGCTAATCACTGATTAGCCTTCGCCGCTTCGCAGGTCGGGATTTGATAAAAGTGTGCGCTGAAACCACGCGTTCAGCTCCACCCGGATGGCCAGCGGCAGCGCGGCGGCATGGTGGCCCGTGATCGCCCCCTGCAACGCCAGCAGAGTCTGAAACCCCACGTGCTGGTTGATCGCTTTCAGCTTCAGCCAGCACTGTTTGGCCCCCATCTGATAGAGATGATTGACGGTCATAATACCCGCCTCGTACAGCATCATCTCCATGCGTACGCTGAGATTCGGCAGATCTTTCAGTCGCGGAGAGGATTGTCTGTCCTGTAACTCCAGCTGCGCCGTTTCTAAAGAAGCGGCTGAGAGCGCCAGCAGATGGTCAGGATCACGCCATAATGTTTCATCGACCCGAAAATAATTAAGGCTTACCAGTTTGCCCCTCTTGCGAAAGATCAGGGGTTGCAGCGGCCGATCGGTAATGTATTCCCGCAAAGGTTCACTGGCGCGCAGGTAGAGTTCATCTTTATTTATCAAGGCAAAAACCACACTTTCAACAGCCAGCGCATATCCCCCAAACTGGGTGCGGGACTCTATGGTTCCCAGCGGGGCCAGCTGGGCTCTGGAGCGCTCTACGACCGGATTCACCTTTTTCATTGCACCACCTCCATGTAAGAAATTTCTCGTAAATTACCTTGGGTATCAGGTAATTAGAAGATAGAAAAAAGCGTCAGCGGGTTCAATGAATAAATAGTGCTTCAACTAATCTTGTCGCGTTTTTGCGAGGCGTTTTCAGAAATTTGGGTTGATCTTTATCCAGGATGACAGTACTGTATATTCATACAGTCCACTGCTGGTGATTAACTTATGCGAACACAACATCCTAATAATGCACGCTATGCTCATCATTATGCGTCCACTTCCGTTCCGGCCTCTCAGGGCGGTGGAATTACTGAGTTACGCTACAGCGAACAGCCCGGTATGATGCAGATGTTGCTGTTGCCTTTATTGCAGCAGCTGAGTCAGCAATCACGCTGGCAGTTGTGGTTAACACCGGCATATAAACTGAATCGCACCTGGCTGCAGGAATCAGGATTACCACTGGATAAAAGTATGCATATCGCCGATTCTGAACGTCTGAATGCGGTTGAAGCGATGGTTAAAGCATTGCGTACAGGAAATTACAGTGTCGTTCTGGCATGGATTCCTTACGATCTTGACGAAGATGAACGACGTCAACTTGAAAATGCGGCGGCAGAGGGTGAAGCGTTAGGATTGATTTTGCGTGCAAGCGGGACATCAGAAGCGCCTCTCAGACCGCAAACTGCGATAAAAATTCAGTCGGATTTGTTTCATTAAGTAAAAATCAGAAGTTTCCCAAGCTATTTTTCTTATCTGTCGCAGCTAAACCACTGATTCTGTTAGTTCGAGCGTTGACAATGGTTTAGCAAGTTTTTAGGGCTTTTTGCCGCGGCAATAAGACCAGCCTAATTGTTAGAAATTGTGTATAAATCGCTGTTTTTTTACATAAGCGCCTCACATCATACTTGTAAGTTTCCAATCTCGTTGTAGACTTTAGCTCGCCAGGGTGCTCAATAACCTCCGTTTTTTGCGGTAGAGTCATAAGCGAGCGTTTTGACCCGGCGAAGGATTTAAACCAAGAGCAACCTTTTTGCTCATTGCCTATTTGGATGATAACGAGGCGCAAAATGAAAAAGACAGCTATCGCAATTGCAGTGGCACTGGCTGGCTTCGCTACCGTAGCGCAGGCCGCTCCGAAAGATGACACCTGGTACACCGGTGCTAAACTGGGCTGGTCTCAGTATCACGACACTGGTTACTACGGTAACGGTTACGAAAACAATGACGGTCCAACTCATGAAAGCCAGCTGGGTGCAGGTGCATTCGTTGGTTACCAGGCAAATCCATACCTGGGCTTCGAGCTGGGCTATGACTGGCTGGGTCGCATGCCTAACAAAGGCAACGTGACTAACGGCGCATTCAAAGCACAGGGCGTTCAGCTGGCTGCTAAACTGAGCTACCCAATCTATGACGATCTGGACGTGTATACTCGTCTGGGCGGCATGGTATGGCGTGCAGACTCAACGCAGACTAACCCAACTACTGGCCGCATCAGCGACCACGACACCGGCGTATCTCCGCTGGCTGCTGTTGGTGTTGAATATGCGCTGACCAAAAACTGGGCTACCCGCCTGGATTACCAGTGGGTTAACAACATCGGTGATGCACAGACCGTTGGTACTCGTCCAGACAACGGCATGCTGAGCGTAGGCGTTTCATACCGCTTCGGTCAGGATGACGTCGCTGCTCCGGCGCCAGCTCCGGCTCCAGCACCAGCTCCAGTTGTTGAAACCAAGCGTTTCACTCTGAAGTCTGACGTTCTGTTCACCTTCAACAAATCTACCCTGAAGCCAGAAGGCCAGCAGGCTCTGGATCAGCTGTACAGCCAGCTGAGCTCAATGGATCCTAAAGATGGTTCCGTTGTCGTACTGGGCTTCACCGATCGCATCGGTTCAGAGCAGTACAACCAGAAACTGTCTGAGAAACGTGCTCAGTCAGTCGTAGATTACCTGGTATCTAAAGGTATTCCTTCTAACAAGATTTCTGCACGTGGCATGGGTGAATCTAACCCAGTTACCGGCAACACCTGTGACAGCGTGAAAGGCCGTAATGCCCTGATCGACTGCCTGGCGCCGGACCGTCGTGTAGAAATCGACGTTAAAGGTATCAAAGACGTTGTAACTCAGCCACAGGCTTAAGTTTATACGTAATAAAAAACCCCGCTAAGGCGGGGTTTTTTTATGCCGGTAATAAAACCGGACTGAGAGATGAAGGCTTTGATTGCCCTGCCCGATTATTCGCTCTCTGAACCGGAGTTACCCAGAATCGCCTGCAAATCCTGCTTCAGGCTCGACATCTGAGTGGCATATTTCTCTTTACGTTCTGCATCTTCTATCAGCTGAACAATCGTTTCAGAGAGCGTGCAGCCGCGCCGCTGTGCCAGACCTGCCAGTCGCTGCCAGACCAGATACTCCAGGTCTATCGATTTTTTTCGCGTATGCTGATGTTCAGCGTTGAAATGGCGTTTTCGTCGGGCACGGATGGTCTGCTTCAGTCGGTTATCCAGATCAGCGTGAATATGTTCTGCGATCCATTCATTCACTGTAACCGGATTATTTTCCATTGCCAGCAGCTTATCCACTGCTGCCTGCGCCGCGCTTAACTCAAGGTGACGCGTGATCAGTTCACCTTCCCGATGTTTTTTCACCAGGTATTTCCACTTCCATCCACATTCAAGATTTTCGAGTTGCTGGTATTTCATCGGAATCTCATCGTGATCACGTAACGAACTAAGAATAACAGCTTTTTTCCCGGATGCAGCAACGAAAAACATGCTGTCATCGTCACATCTTCAACAGGAAGTCTGCAGTGCTTAACAAGGGTGAATCCTGTATAATCTCGCTTTTCTTAATACAGACAAATGCGATTATTTTGACCAGCACCCAACTTACGTGGCAGACCTTACAGCCGGATAGCGCGCAATACCAATCCGTTTTCTCCCGAATTGCTGATGAAGAAACTGATGCTCTGGCAACGGTACAGCCCCGGTTGCTGAATGCACTGGCGCACTTACACCACCAGACGCAAGGTTTCCCGTTACTGGTGGTTCGTAGCCAGGAGAATCGCGACTATCTGACATTCATTGTCCAGGCCGCACAGCGGGTCATGGCAGACAGTACCACTTTGTACGGCGGTGATTACCATATCATGGCTGACAACGTCACGCTTCAGCCCCCTTCCGATCCTCAACGACCGTTCACCAGTCAGGGTGGTATTCACTTTGCTGAATGGACTGAGATGGAGCAGCTGTTTGGCTGCGTGCGTCAGTATAAAGATCGCATCCAGCTTGAGCCGGGCCTGATTCATCGCGCCAATGGCGGCACGCTGGTCCTGTCACTGCGCAGCCTGATGACACAGCCGATTCTCTGGCTGCGCCTGAAAAAGTGTATTGAGCAGGGCTATGTTGAGTGGACATCTCAGGATGAACGCCGCCCGCTACCTGTCTCCATTCCTCCCCTGCCAATCAGCCTTAACCTGGTCCTGTGTGGCGACCGTGAAGCGCTGGCAGATTTTCAGGAGCTCGATCCTGAAGCGCACGAAATGGCCATCTATACTGAATTTGAAGAGAACATTCAGATTCTGGATGAAGATGACATGCTCGCCTGGTGTCGCTGGAACGCTGAACTGGCACAACAGGCAGGCCTGCCTATGCCGGAAGAGGACTTCTGGCCAGAGCTGATCAAAGAAGGCGTCCGCTACAGCGGCGATCAGGATACCCTGCCACTCTGTCCCCGCTGGCTGCAGCGTCAGATGCGCGAGTCAGCTCTGATGGGCGATGAACTCAATGCTGAAGCGCTGCGTGATGCGCTGGAAGCTCGCCTGTGGCGCGAGAACTATCTCAATGAGCGGATGCGTGACGAGATCCTGCTGCGACAGATTCTGATAGAAACTGAAGGTGAAGTGGTCGGTCAGATTAATGGTCTGTCGGTTGTGGAATATCCTGGCCATCCCCGCGCCTGGGGTGATCCGTCGCGCATCAGCTGCGTGGTCCATCCCGGTGATGGTGAGTTCATGGATATTGAGCGCAAAGCGGAGCTGGGCGGTAATATCCATGCCAAAGGCATGATGATTATGCAGGCTTACCTGACTGCAGAGCTGGAACTCGATCAGCAACTTCCCTTCTCGGCCTCAATGGTGTTTGAGCAATCTTATTCCGAGGTGGATGGTGACAGCGCCTCGCTGGCTGAACTCTGTGCCTTAATCAGCGCCCTGGCTAATCAGCCGATTAATCAGCAGATTGCGGTAACCGGCTCGGTCGATCAGTTCGGCAACGTTCAACCGGTGGGCGGGCTGAATGAGAAGATCGAAGGCTTCTTTGATATCTGCCATCAGCGTGAACTGACGGGCCAGCAGGGTGTGATTATTCCCGCCTGCAATGTGCGTCATCTCAGTCTGAACCAGGCGGTTGTCAGTGCAGTTGAGCAGGGTCGTTTCCATATCTGGGCCATTGACCAGGCCGAGGAAGCGCTGCCGCTGCTGACCGGAAAAATCTGGAGTACCGAGGATGGACAGGGCGATTGCCTGCTGAATGCCATCCAGGAACGCATTAGCCTGTTCAACCAGCCGGACGGTCCGCAACGTCCCTGGGCGCTGCGCTGGCTTAACTGGTTCAACCACCGTTAATCAGATTTGCTCAGCGTACAACTGTTCGCTAATATTCGTGATTCACTAAAACAAGGCTTATTGAAAACATGGTAGATAAACGCGAATCCTATACCAAAGAAGACCTGATTCTGTCAGGTCGTGGTGAACTGTTTGGCGAAAATGGTCCGCCGCTTCCATCTGGCAACATGCTGATGATGGACCGCGTGGTCAAAATGACCGAAGACGGCGGCAAATATGACAAAGGCTTTGTTGAAGCGGAGCTGGATATCAATCCTGATCTCTGGTTCTTCGGTTGCCACTTTATTGGCGATCCGGTGATGCCGGGCTGCCTGGGCCTGGATGCCATGTGGCAGCTGGTTGGTTTCTATCTGGGCTGGCTGGGCGGCGAAGGTAAAGGTCGTGCGCTGGGCGTGGGTGAAGTGAAATTCACCGGTCAAGTCCTGCCAGAGGCGAAGAAAGTCACCTATCGCATTCACTTCAAGCGTGTGATTAACCGTAAACTGGTCATGGGCGTGGCAGATGGTGAAGTGCTGGTTGACGGTAATCTGATCTATACCGCCAGCGATCTGAAAGTCGGCCTGTTTAAAGATACCGCCGCTTTCTAAGCGTTTCCCCCGGAAACAAAAACCTCCGCGCATGGCGGAGGTTATATTCCCTTTTCAGTGACATCCGGTTATGCAGCTACCGACCTGTCCTCCATGGCTTGTCGCCAACCTCCCAACCAGTGAGACTTAGCGTCAATCAACTGATACGGACACATCTCTTTTGAGCGTCCAGTAATGCCTGCCTGATAACCACGTGAATGGGCGCGTTCGAGGCGGTCTCGTTTCTGTCTCTTCATACTCCGTGTCCCTCATGTAAGGTCTGTGGAATCTGGTGGAAAGAAATGTGGTGAATTAATGTTCAACCACTCTTATGTTCTACCCCCTGCGTATCCAAAGATCAATGCCCAATCTTCATGCCAGTGTCATAAATGTGACCTTAATCGGTAAGATTAACGCTGTTTTATGAAGCATTCGACAACACTATCTTTCTGATTAAACTCATAAAAAAGCCCCTGCCCGATATCGAAAAATGACGATAATCGGACAGGGGCTTAGCTTATTTATTCACATCAATCTTAATTTAACGCAACCACACTATTGGCGATCTTCTGCGCCGTCTGCTGCCAGCCAGCCGCCAGCGTCCGGACCATGGCATCATAGCCATCTTCAGTCTGCGGCAGGACCAGGTTAAACGCCTGTTTCGTCAGACGGCCCTGATGCTCCAGCGTCCATTCACCACTGACGATGACTTTGCCATCGTAGCGACCCTGGAAGCCTGTCACAGTGACATTCAGCGTATCGTGCTGCGCGCCTAATGGTGAACCTGCCACCAGTCGTCCTGGCAGCGCTTTGCTCAGGTTAGTAATCAGCGTCTGCTGCAGCTGCTGATCGAGCGGGCTGGCCCAGAGATTATTCGTGGCGATGACATATTTCACATCACTGGTCTGATAAACCAGCCCATTACCTGCCAGATAGTCCGGCACCGTCACCTGCTGCACCCACAACATCGGCTGCGCTTCATTGAGCTGGCTGCTGGTGACCTGCATGGATGCCGCCCCGGAGGGCAGCTGATACCAGGTATTGTCAACGCTGCTACTGCACGCACTCAACATCAGCGCGGCACAAAGTATCAATCCTTTTTTCACTGTTTCGCCCTCTTCGGCTGGGGATCCTGTCCCGGTTTCGCCTCAAATACCAGCGCATTACTCTTGTTGTTCAGCGTTCTCAGCACCGGCTGGAGCTCACGCAGAACCTGATCCAGGCGCTGCATATCCCCCACCACTTTGGTGTAGGCTGGCGAACCGGGCTGCAGGCCTTTCATGCTGCGGTTCAGCTCGCGCAATGTCTGCTGCAGATCCTCAGGCAGAGTTTTCATCGCCGGACTGCCGGTGACTTTGTTGATGTTGTCGATGGTGCGCTGCAGATCACGCATCGTTTTCTGGCTCTCTTTCAGCGTCCCGGTCGCTTCATTGACCATACCGTTCAGTGGCAGACTGTTGATCTTATCCAGCGCCGCCATCAGCTTCTGCTGAATCTGGCTCAGGCCACCGCTGACGGTTGGGATCACTTCATAGCCAGAGACCTTCTGCGGACCTTTGTAAGGCGGCGCATTGTCATAGAAGTCGAGATCGACATAGAGCGCACCTGACAGCAGGTTGCCGGTTTTCAGCGTGGCACGCAGGCCGCGTTTTTTACCATCCTGCAGATGCTGCTCCAGATCGAAGTTCTCACCCAGCCGGCTGATAAAGCGATCCGGTTCAATGCGAATCAGGACCGGCACGCGGTAATCATTATTCAGCGCCTGAACCAGTCCCGCTTTCATCAATGGCGCTTCAGAGACGGTGCCCAGACGAATACCCCGGAACTCAACCGGTGCGCCCGCCTGCAGACCACGAATGGAGTCGGTGAAGAACAGCACGTAGTCGATATGGTTAGTGTAGAGCGAGTCCTGAATGCTGCGCTGATCGTCAAACAGATGATAGTCAGACTTGTTCTGCGCAGGCTGACCCAGATCCCAGCCATCCGGCACGTCGAAACTGACGCCGCCGCTGAACAGCGTGGTGAGCGATCCCATTTCCACCCGCATACCGGAGGCAGACATATCCACGGCAATACCGCTGTCTTTCCAGAAACGCACGTTGGTCGTCACCAGTCGGTCATAAGGCGCGGCCACAAACAGCTGATAGGTCATCATACGTTTGTCAGTATCAAACACGCTGGTCTCGACCGTACCCACGCGATAGCCACGGAACAGCACCGGATCGCCCGGATTAAGCTGGCCCGCTTTTTTACTGTCCAGCACAATGCGGATACCTTTGGCATCCGGTGGCGCTAACGGAGGGGCATCCAGCAGCTGATACTGCTCGGGTGGCTGTTTTTTAGTGCCGGGCTGCAGTTCGATATAGGCACCTGACAACAGGGTGCCCAGACCGCTGATCCCTTCACGACCAATCTGCGGTTTCACTACCCAGAAGACGCTGTCGCTGTGCAGCAATTTTTCCATGCCCGAATTGAGGCGCGCTTTGATTTCCACATGGTGAAGATCGTCGCTTAACACCGCGCTCTCCACCACACCGACATCCACGCTGCGGCTTTTAATCGTGGTTTTACCCGCCACAATGCCTTCGGCGTTTTCGGTGATTAAGGTAACTTCCGGCCCCTGATGGCTGAAGTGATAAAAGAGGATCCATCCGCCGATTAACAGCGTAACGATGGGGACAATCCAGACCGGCGACCAGCGCTTAATCTGTTCCACCTTTGCATGGCCGTGGTTAGTTTCCGTCAAGGCGCGACTCCTTCATATTGTTTTCGCGTACACGATCCCAGGTTAACCGCGGGTCAAAGGTCATGGCAGCAATCATGGTGATAATCACCACCATCGCAAAGAGTACTGCCCCCCACGCGGGATAAACATTCATTAATTGCCCCATACGCACCAGCGCAGAGAGCACGGCAATCACAAATACGTCGATCATTGACCAGCGGCCAACAAATTCGACCACTTCATAAATTTTGTGCATCCTGTGGCTGTCACGCTGTCCGCGTCCACGTCCGCTGGCATCCCAGCAGAGCCAGCCAATCGCCAGCATTTTCAGCGTCGGCACCATGATGCTGGCGATAAAAATCACCAGCGCCACCGGATAAGAACCATCGCCCCACAGCACAATCACACCCGCCATAATATTGGAGGGATAGGCTGTACCGAGGGTTTCCGTCACCATGATCGGCAACAGGTTGGCCGGGATATAAAGCAGTATGGAGGTAAAGAGTAGCGCTAGCGTCCACTGCAGGCTGTGCTTACGCCGTGCCTGGGCCGTCACGCCGCAGCGCGGACAGGCAGGGTCAGCTTCAGGCAGAATGGCGGTACAGCAGGGACAGGATCGCAGCCCCTGCTCTAATCCGCTGACGCCCACTTCGGGCGGATGAGGCAGCGCAGGTCGGGGTGACAGACTGTCCCACAAGCTGCGCCGGTCAACACACTGAAAGGCCCGCAATTGTAACAGGCAGAACAGCACCCACGGCCAGAAGCTGGTCTCCAGGCCAATCTCGCCATAGGCCATCAGCTTGACGAAGCTGACGAGCACGCCCGCCATAAAGATTTCTGCCATGCCCCAGTTACGCAGCTGAAACAGGATGCGCGCCAGACCGATTTTGAGTCGGGTTGGTAAGGGAACACGATTGACCAGCAGGAGAATGGTGATCATGCAGAAGGCCGGAACCGCCTGCACAAACAGCAGGAACAGCGTCGCCAGGCTGCTGTAATCTTCCGTCACCATCACCTGGGGGATTTGTGACAGAGTAATCTGGCTGGTCAGCCCGGCGACCTTCATCGAGACGAAAGGAAACAGGTTCGCCAGCAGCAGCATAAACAGGGCTGCCAGCGCATAGCCCGTCGGCCGCTTACGCGGCTCGTGCCAGTTGGCCGTCAGGGAGGTGTGGCAGCGCGGGCATGACGCACGGCTGCCCACGGGAATGTCCGGCAGCTTAATCATTAAATCGCATTGTGGACAGAGCATCCACGCGTTACTTTTCACTGCTGAACACATCCGTTAGCCCTGCCCTACGCGCCGTTTTTCAGTGACTCAAGCTCTTCCCAGCGCGCAAAAGCCGTTTCCAGCTCCTGCTCAGCCTGCGCCAGATTATCCAGCACCGGTTGCGTCTGATCGTGTGCCTGACTGAAGAAGTCCGGGTGACTCATCTTCGCCTGCAGTTCACCGATGCGTGCTTCCAGCTGCTCCAGTTTTTGCGGCAGCTGTTCCAGCTCACGCGCCAGATTGTAGCTGAGCTTATTCACGTTACGCTTAGCGTCACCCTTCTCTGCGGCAGGCTTAGCGGTGTTACCCGCTGCTTTCGCGGGGGCCGCAGCCCGGTGCTGCCGGTAGGCGGCGCGCTGCTGCTGCGCATCGTGATAACCGCCGACAAAGGTACCGATCTCGCCGTTGCCTTCAAAGATCCAGCACTCGGTAACGGTATTATCGACGAACTGACGATCGTGGCTCACCAGTAAGACGGTGCCCTGATAGCCATCAATCAGCTCTTCCAGCAGTTCCAGCGTTTCAACGTCGAGGTCGTTGGTCGGTTCATCCAGAATCATCAGGTTGCTGGGACGCAGGAACAGGCGCGCCAGCAGCAGGCGGTTACGCTCACCACCCGAAAGGGCACGCACCGGCGTCATCGCACGTTTTGGATGGAACAGGAAGTCCTGCAGATAGCCCAGCACGTGGCGCGGTTTGCCGTTAACCAGCACTTCCTGCTTGCCTTCGGCCAGGTTGTCCATCACGGTCCGATCCGGATCCAGTTCAGCGCGATGCTGGTCAAAGTAAGCCACTTCCAGCTTGGTACCGGAATGCACGCGGCCATGATCGGCTTTCAGCTGCTGCAGCATCAGGCGCAGTAAGGTCGTTTTACCGCAGCCGTTCGGCCCAATCAGCGCAATTTTGTCGCCACGCTGAACCTGGGTAGAGAAGTCCTTCACCAGCACTTTGCCATCGACCGCGTAGTCGACATTTTCCAGCTCAAAGACAATCTTGCCGGAGCGGGACGCTTCACCGACCTGCATGTTGGCTTTGCCCATCACTTCGCGACGTTCTGAATGCTCACGACGCAGCGCTTTCAGCGCACGCACACGGCCTTCGTTACGGGTACGACGGGCTTTGATGCCCTGACGGATCCACACTTCTTCCTGCGCCAGCTTGCGGTCGAATTCAGCGTTCTGCATCTCTTCAACGCGCAGCGCTTCTTCTTTGCCTTCCAGGTAGAGATCGTAGTTGCCCGGCCAGGAGACCAGCTTGCCACGGTCAAGATCGACAATGCGCGTCGCCATGTTGCGGATAAACGAACGGTCATGCGAGATAAAGACGATGCTGCCGCTGAAGTTCTTCAGGAAAGTTTCCAGCCAGTCGATGGTTTCGATATCGAGGTGGTTGGTTGGCTCATCCAGCATCAGCACGCGCGGGTTACTGACCAGCGCACGGCCCAGCGCCGCTTTACGCAGCCAGCCGCCAGAGAGCGACGACAGCTCGGTATCGGGCTGCAGACCAATCTGCTCCAGCACGTCATGGATGCGGCTCTCCAGCTGCCACAGGTTCTGATGGTCGAGAATGGTCTGCAGACGCGCCATCTCATTGAGGTTTTTATCGCTGGGATCGTCCATCACCACATGGGAAATGGCGTGATAGGCTTTCAGATGCTCAGCCTGCTCTTCAACGCCCTCGGCCACGAAGTCATAGACCGAGCCGGTAATATTGCGCGGTGGATCCTGTTGCAGACGCGCCACGACCAGGTCGGTTTCATAAATGATGCGGCCATCATCCAGTGGCTGTTCGCCATTGATGATTTTCATCAGCGTGGATTTACCCGCACCGTTACGGCCCACCAGACAGACGCGTTCGTTCTCTTCGATGTGCAGTTCGGTATTGTCTAACAGCGGCGCATCGCTGAAGGAGAGATAAGCGCCGTGGATACTGATTAATGACATGTAATCTTATTCCTTACCGGCGTGAGTGATCAGCCAGCAGTTGTGAATTTGACGGTTACGCGCGAAGTCCTGCGACTGCGTTTTCTGGGTAATATCCTGCGCCTGCAGGCCCAGTGCTTTCAGGCCATCCATGTCCATTTTGAAACCGCGTTTGTTATTGGAGAACATGATGGTGCCGCCGCGACGCAGCAGGCGCTTCAGGTTTCGCATCAGCATCATATGATCGCGCTGAACGTCAAAGCTCTCTTCCATACGTTTTGAGTTGGAGAAGGTTGGCGGATCGATAAAGATCAGGTCAAAATTCTCGTCACTCTCATTCAGCCAGCTCAGGCAGTCCGCCTGCATCAGACGGTGCTGACGCCCGGTCAGTCCGTTGAGGCGCAGGTTGCGCTCTGCCCACTCCAGATAGGTACGCGACATATCTACCGTGGTGGTTGAACGCGCCCCACCCAGACCGGCATGCACACTGGCGGTGCCGGTATAGGCAAACAGGTTCAGGAAATCTTTGCCCTGACTCATCTGGCCGAGCATTTTACGGGCAATGCGGTGATCGAGGAACAGGCCGGTATCGAGATAGTCGGTCAGATTCACCCAGAAATGCGCATTAAACTCTTTAACTTCGAAATAGTCGCCCTTCTCGCTGAGCTTCTGATACTGCGCTTTGCCTTTCTGGCGTTCACGCGTTTTCATAATCAGACGGTCGGCAGGCAGTTCCAGCACGCTCAGGGTCGCGCTGATCACATCGAACAGGCGCTGACGCGCTTTGTTTGGATCGATGGTTTTCGGTGGCGCGTACTCCTGGATAATCACCCAGTCGCCATAGCGATCGACAGCAACGTTGTAGTCTGGCAGATCGGCGTCATAAATGCGGTAGCATTCGATGCCTTCCTGACGCGCCCACTTCTCCAGCTTTTTCACGTTTTTACGCAGACGGTTCGCGTAATCTTCCGCAATCTGTCCGGCGCTTTCATGGCTGTTAACCGCCAGCTGATAGTTTTTCTGCACGCAGTCCAGCGGACCGTTCTTCGCTTTAAACTGGCGATCGGCACGCAGCTGCAGGCAGCTCAGCAGTTCTGGTGAGGCGCTGAACAGCGACAGGTTCCAGCCGCCAAAATGCTGCTTCATCAGACGTCCGAGCTGGCTGTGCAGCGCAATCAGGGCAGGTTCGCTTTCCAGACGCTCACCGTAAGGCGGATTGCTCAGTACCGTGCCATGAATCGTCGGATCGACCGGATTGGTCAGCTTCAGCAGGTCCTGCTGAGCAAACGTAAAGAGTTCATAGACGCCAGCGCGGCGGGCATTCGCCTGCGCCCACTCCAGCACACGACCATTGTTGTCGTAGCCAAAGAAGCGCGCCTGAGTCGCGGCCGTACCCGCGCGGGCACGGTCCTGCGCTTCGGCTTTCACGTCCTGCCACAGCGCAGCATTAAACTGGCTCCATGCGGTGAAGCCCCAGTGCTTACGCAGCAGGCCGGGCGCGCGATCGCAGGCGATCAGCGCCGCTTCAATCAGCAGCGTACCGGAACCACACATCGGGTCGATCAGCGGTGTGGTCGGCTCCCAGCCTGAACGCAGCACGATTGCCGCCGCCAGAGTCTCTTTTAACGGTGCCTGACCGGTCTGCTGGCGATAACCGCGCTGATGCAGCGAGGTGCCGCTGAGATCCAGCGCGATGCTGGCGCGGTCGTCATTCAGCCAGACGTTGACGCGGATATCCGCCTGCTCGCGATCAACATTAGGCCGTTCGAGATTCTGACGGGTAAAGCTGTCCACGATGGCATCTTTCACTTTCAGCGCGCCGAACTGGCTGTTACGAATTGAGTCGTTGGTGCCGCTGAAATGCACGACAAAGGTTTTGTCGCTGCCGAACATCGACGGCCAGTCCACGCTCTGCACACCCAGATAGAGATCGAGATCGCTGTAGACGCCAAACTCTCCCAGCGGCAACAGGATGCGTGATGCTAAACGACTCCACATCAGGCTTTGGTACATGGCGCGATCGTCGGCTTCGTAGTGAACGCCTCCCTGCACCACTTGCAAATCCTGCGCGCCCAGCGCGTCCAGCTCACTTTTTAACAGCTCTTCGAGCCCACGCGCCGTGCTGGCAAACAGAGAATTCATATCGTCACTTTTTAACTCTTGAGAAAATTGTCGCGCATTATAGCGAATCGGAGACCTATGTCATAAAGTTAGCTTCTTTTGTGTCGCGCGTCGGGTTCAAGGAGAACACCATGATCACGCTTTCCCGCTTATTTATTCATCCTGTGAAGTCGATGCGGGGATTAGCATTATCACATGCGCTGGTCACTGACAGCGGACTGGCGTTTGATCGACTGTTCATGGTGACCGAACCTGATGGCACCTTTATTACCGCCCGGCAGTACCCGGAGCTGGTGCGCTTCACGCCCGCTATTTTACCGGATGGCCTGCTGCTGGCGGCCCCGGATGGCAGTCAGTCCCTGATCCGCTTCAGCGATTTCGATGAGCAGGAACATCCCACCGAGGTCTGGGGCAATCATTTTACCGCGCGCATCGCGCCATGTGCGATAAACCAGTGGCTGAGCCAGTTCTTCACACGTGACGTTCAGCTGCGCTGGGTCGGTCAGCAACTCCGCCGCCGCGTCAAAGCGTTTGAAAATATTCCACTGAGCTTTGCCGATGGCTTTCCGTTTTTGCTGATCAACAACGCGTCGCTGCATGATCTGCAACAGCGCTGCCCGGCCAGCGTCCGGGCCGAACAGTTTCGCCCGAATCTGGTCGTCAGCGGTGCTGCCGCGTGGGATGAAGATAGCTGGGCGGAGATTCAGATTGGCGACGTGATATTCGAGGTGCCTAAGCCCTGCAGTCGCTGCGTGCTCACCACGGTCAGCACTGAGACTGGCGTTAAGCATCCCACCGGTCATCCGCTGGCCACGCTGCAGACGTTCCGCACCGCCCAGGATGGCAGTGGTGATATCGATTTCGGTCTGAACTTAGTGGCGCGCAACAGTGGCGTGGTTCGTGCTGGTGATGAAATGGTTGTCCTGAAACGCCATGCCCCGCGCAGCTATGGTGCCGGTGAAGTCGTCGAAACACTGAAACCCATGCAGCAGGCGCCTGATGCCGTGACCATTACTTACCAGGGTCAGACGTTTACCGGGGATAATCAGCAGGTGTTACTGGATCAGCTGGAGATGCAGGGCTTCCGCATCCCCTACTCCTGTCGGGCGGGCCTGTGTGGCAGCTGCAAGCTGAATCTGGTCGCGGGCGAGGTGAAGGCGCTGAAACAGAGTGCCCTGCGTCAGGACGGCACACTGTTAAGCTGTAGCTGTATTCCGGCAGGAGATATCGAACTGAACTGATCAGACGGCGCGTGCGTACCGCGGCGCGACGTCCTGATGCCAGGGCTGCAGGCGATCGTTCATTACCTTAATGGCATCGCCAAGCACCATATTTTTTCCGGCCAGCGTTAATCCTGGCTGCGCCAGCAGGCAGAGCGCCGCATTATCACCACTCTCCACCACCAGCAGACGTGCCAGCGTTCCCTCTTCAGCCAGCGTGACCTGAACCATTTCGCCAGGACGAGGCTGCATGGCCGGGGCATACGAAGTGAAATGCCAGCTTTTCGGCATCAGGGGTTTGAGGAAGCGGGCAGCGACCAGCGCGTTTAACACCAGTTCAGCGCGATGGCTGCCGCTGAGTTTGCAATGGCGGCAGGTCTCTTCAAAGGTGTAATAAAGGGCGGCATCGTCAACACAAAAACCCGATTCAGTGAAGGCATCCGGCGTGAGCATTTTGCGCGAATAACGGGAACGAAAAAGCATACCGTCTGCCAGGTCGAGCATCATTCGGTCGTGGCTGCTGTCAAAATACCAACGCCAGTTATCATCGGGTTTAATTTTCATCGTGTGCCCTGTATTTACCGCTGCGCCAAAAATCACGCAGAATTCAGCGAAAAAAGAAACATAAGGAAAAGCTGAAAAAGCGTGCAACAGGACAAAATATAAACGAGCCGAGGGGATAAATAAACCCCCCGGCCAATGATTGTGAGAATTGTCTTAGAGATGGGTGACGATATCTTTAATTAAGCCTGGCCCCTGATAAATAAAGCCTGAATAAATCTGAACCAGTGTTGCCCCGGCGGCGATTTTTTCACGCGCTGCCGTCAGAGAATCGATCCCGCCGACGCCAATAATCGGCAACCGTCCCTGCAGTTCCTGAGAGAGGCGCTGTATCACCGCCGTGCTGCGCGACTGCACTGGCCGTCCACTTAACCCACCCGCTTCCTCAGCATGCTTAAGACCGCTCACCAGCGAACGATCGAGCGTGGTATTGCTGGCAATCACGCCATCAATCTGATGACGAATTAAACTGTCCGCGACCTGAATTAACTCTTCTTCAGAGAGATCGGGCGCAATTTTTACGGCCAGCGGAACATATTTCAGATGACGCTGTTCCAGCTCTTTTTGTTTCTGTTTGATGGAAGAAAGCAGATCATCCAGCGCCTCGCCATATTGCAGCGAACGTAAACCTGGGGTGTTAGGTGAGGAAATATTGATGGCGATATAACCGGCGTGGGCATAAACCTTTTCCATGCAGATGAGATAATCATCTTTGCCCTGCTCGACCGGCGTATCTTTATTTTTACCGATATTGATCCCCAGCACGCCGTTAAAGCGCGCTTTCTTCACGTTTTCAACCAGGTGATCAACACCCAGATTATTAAACCCCATCCGATTGATAATTCCGCCCGCTTCCACCAGACGAAACATGCGTGGCTTATCGTTCCCCGCCTGGGCGCGCGGCGTGACGGTGCCGACTTCAACAAAGCCAAAGCCCATCGCCGCAAACGCATCAATGCACTCTGCGTTCTTATCCAGACCCGCCGCCAGGCCCAGGGCATTCTTAAAGGTCAGTCCCATACAGGTGACCGGACGCGACGGCAGATTCTGGCGATAAAACATCTCCAGCGGGGTGCCATTCATAAAACGCAGTTGCTGAAAGGTGAGTTCGTGTGCGCGTTCGGGGTCAAGTTTAAACAGCGCCGGTCGGACGATAGGATAAAACATGCACTCTCCTGAAGGACGGAAGCGATCGTGGAAGTCGGTGCACGGGAAAATGTGCGCCAGAATGGTAAAGTGCTCTGGCGCAAAAGTAAATCTAACTGCGGGGATGCGTGAAGTTATCTGGAAATGCTTTGATCTTACGCAGCGGAATCGTTTACGGGGTGATTTTCCACCCGTGACGGGAAAAGATAGTCCCGCAGGATGCCGTGACGCTGCATGATGCCAAAAATACCGATGCAGACGAACGCTTCAGCCCCGACCATCGACCATGCGGCCCCGATCGCACCAAACTTCCACGCCAGGAAACAGCACAGCGGCACGTTAATCACACCTGCAGCCATCATCACCCACATACGCTGACGCGCTAAACCGTGTGGGATCAGAATCTGCAATCCGGCCGGATAGGCAATGTTGCCAAACAGGAAGCAGAGCACGAACACGCGCAGCACATCCGCCGAGGGGATAAAGTCTTTACCCAGTAAGATTGAGACCACCAGGTCCGCAAAGAACCAGGTGAAGATCACAATCGACAGACTCAGGGAAAACGACAGCATCAGGCTTTTACGCGTCGCCGCAATCGCAGCCCGTTTATCGCGGCCAAACAGGTGACTGACGCGCGGGAAGAAGGCGCTGCCGATCTGCTCCGGGACCGAGTTAGCGGCTTTACGCAGGCGATCCGCACCGTTATAGATCCCGACCATATAGGTCGAGGTAAACGAGGCGAGGATCACGACGTTGACGCTGTTGAAGAGATTGGCACCAGCGATGGCGATAAAGACATCCATGCTGTCGGTGATGCGCTGTTTGATTTCACGCGGTTCAAAGCGGTAGCGGCCAATGACCTTCATCTCCAGAACAAATTTCAGCGTTATCGCTGCGCTGATGATGGAGACAGTCCCCGGGATCAGGGCAGCCAGCCAGGTATCCTGCGGGGACTTCACCAATAAAAAGGTCAGTGGAATCGCACAGAAGTTACCAAAGGTGGCGATCATCGCCGTCTTACCCAGCTTCTCAAAACCCTGCATCAGCCAGCCGAATGAAAACAGCGAGCCTATCAGCGTGGTGCAGTTCGCCAGGATAATAAAGAACAGCGGATGCCAGGCGGGATTAAACCAGGTCGCGGTCAGCAGCGTGCCACTGGTCACCACCAGCAGCATCAGCTTTGCGTTAAACGTTGACCAGAAGAGCTGACTGACGCGTTCCTTGTCATCACGATGGTGCGCAATATCTTTGGTGGTAAAGACATTGAATCCCCAGTCGGAGATTGTGCTGCAATAGAGCACGCAGGCGATCGCCAGCGCCAGCGTACCCATCTGCTCTACACCCAGAACACGGGCAAGGTAGGGCAGCGTGGCCAGCGGGAACAAAAACGACGCGCCGCGATAGGCCAGCAGCGAGAAAATATTAATAACCAGACTTTTATCGAGTACTTTTGCCATGACGCAACAACCTTATACACATTGCATGTCTCACCTTCTCATTTCGATAAGGGATAAACAATATCGCTTCACATTTTTCAGAATCAGGCTGATTTTCAGAATCAGGCGGCGTTTTTCAGCTCTTTTTTAACCTTGTAATGCTGCAGCGCAATAAACAGTTCAGGACGATTGAACAATAGCCACTCTTTAGCGTTTTCTGTTTTAACGTTACGGCCCATAAAACGAATCGCATTCAGCACATATTCCGGAACGGGGGTGCGGTTATAGAGCGATAAATAGATCATCAGACGAAACGAGTGGATTAAATAGGCTTTTTCCAGCGTATCGCGCCATGCAGATTTAACCAGGGAACTGGTCAGGGTGTTGTAGGCGTTCATAAAGGCATCATAGCGCTGATAGAAAAACTCATTGCTTTTGGTACTGTTGGTCAGTGAGCCATTGCGAATACGCTGCTTATAATAGACCTGATGACTGACCCAGGCCTGCTGACTTTTCATAAAGCAGGAGAGCGTAAAGTTATGGTCTTCATGAACGCGTTTAACAAAGCGTAATTTATGCTGCTCAATAACGCGTTTGTTGATGACATAGCTCCAGGCCGCAGAGGTGTAGCTGCCATTGCGCAGCAGGCGCAATAAGACTTCCTGTGATTTCTGCTGGCCGAACTGCTCGTGTCTGACTTTTGGCGAGGTTATGTCAATCTGACCATCGCGGTAGACGCAGGAGTTAAAACAGAACAGGTTGGTTTCAGGGTGCTTTTCCGCCACCATAGCCAGTTCAGCGACCAGCCCATCTGCCACGACGTCATCCGGGTCACAGAAAAAGAGAAACTGGCCCTTCGCCTGCTCGATACCCACATCACGTGCACGACCGGCCCCCCCATTTTCAGTGGTAATTATTTTAACCTGAGAAAGATGCGAATAATTCTGTTCAAGTAAGGCTAATGTTCCATCGGTGGAGCCATCATTCACAATGAGTATTTCATTGGGCGCTTTAACCTGACGTAATAATGAATCAACGCACTCCACAATATATTTTTCAACATTGTAAGTTGGAATAATTACGGATAATAGAGTGTCAGACATAGGCAATTCTCTGCTGTTAGAAAAATGACAATACGATTCACCTGCCAGATGCAGGGCCTGACCAGAGGCGAAACGTCGAAAAGAGTAATGCGCTAATATTATGATGGCTTTCATTTAGCCCGATTATCTTAGACCGGTTATGCGAAAAAAGACCAGTCGTAAAAGTTCTCTTAACGTTTCACATCATTATCACTGTTCAGGAAAGTGCATCTATAGTCTGCGTTAATGTTAAAACCGTTGAGGAATGATTTAAAATTGCCCTCCCAGTCAGACGTAACCAGATTGAGAAATCTGTAAGCGAACATCTTAAAGGGTGAATAACTTCGCCATTCCTTCATTTTTATTACAGTTTTCTTTCTGCAATTAATCCTAATTCCTGGCGAACACCGCCGCAGATAAGCTGATTCTGTGCCGCTTTTACGCGCTCTTTTGCCAGCCGTTTCGCTTTAAAGCGGTGACATCCTCAGGAAGACTGATTAATCAATCAGACGAAAGAGATTTTTTTCAGCCAGCCGGGCGTTTTTGCGTATCTCTTATCATCCCTCTTAATGAATTGTTCCGTTGTCCGCGCCGAATTTAAGAATTATCGGAATCAGGCAGCGTCGCGTTTGGCGCCTTGACTTCTATTTGCAGTTTTCACCCTTGCTTTGCCAGATAAATCATTTAAGCCCACTCCCCTGCTCTGACAGTATGAAGGCATTAGTTCTCAACATTAGATAATCAATAACTTTTAGTTATAAGGAGTGATGATGCGAGTTATTACGCTGGCAGGCAGCCCACGATTTCCTTCCCGCTCGACCTCACTGCTGACGCTGTGTCAGCACAAGCTGGAAGCCCGTGGCATTGAAGTCATTCCCTGGAATATTCACAACTTTCAGCCTGACGATCTGATCAATGCGCGTTTTGATGCGCCCGCCCTGCTGGCCCTGCGTGAAGATCTGGCTTCGGCCGATGGCCTGATTGTGGCGACACCTATTTATAAAGCGTCGTTTTCAGGTGCGCTGAAGACCCTGCTCGATCTGCTGCCTGAGCGCGCGCTGGAACACAAAGTTGTGTTGCCGCTGGCGAGCGGCGGCAGTGCCGGCCACATGCTGGCGCTGGACTACGCCCTGAAGCCGGTTCTCAACGCTTTAAAGGCGCAGGAGATCCTGCACGGCGTGTATGCGGAAGACAGCCAGATTACTCATTACGATCGTCAGCCGGTATTAGAAGATTCACTGGCAGAACGTCTTGACGACGCAGTCTCTGCGTTCTGGCTCGCGCTGACCCGTCACCACCACCCCGTTGCACAAGCGGTATAAGGAAGCGATTGATGAAACAACGATTAGGAAAGTGGCTGGTGGCGGGATTGTTACTGGCGGGGCTGCAGGTTCAGGCCGCCGAATCGGATCCGGCTGAAATTCGCATCGGCTATCAGAAGGGCTCGGTCAGCATGGTGCTTGCAAAGTCACACCAGTTACTGGAGAAGCGTTTTCCCCATACCCGGATTAAGTGGATAGAGTTCCCGGCAGGCCCGCAGATGCTGGAAGCGCTCAACATCAACAGTATTGACCTCGGCAGTACCGGTGACCTTCCGCCGCTGTTCGCCCAGGCCGCCGGCGCGGATCTGCTTTATGTCGGCTCTGAGCCGCCAAAACCCAAAGCAGAAGTCATTCTGGTGCCGAAAAACAGCTCCCTGAAACAGGTTGCGGATCTGAAAGGTAAGAAAGTCGCTTTCCAGAAAGGCTCCAGCTCCCACAACTTACTGCTGCGCGCCCTGCAGCAGGCCGGTCTGAGCTTTAAAGACATCACGCCCGTCTATCTGACACCCGCCGATGCGCGCGCCGCCTTCCAGCAGGGTGACGTTGATGCCTGGGCAATCTGGGATCCCTACTACTCCTCGGTGCTGCTGCAGGGCAATTCGCGTCTGCTGACTGATGGCAGCTCACTGAATCTGACCGGTTCGTTCTATTTAGCGACCCGCAGCTATGCCGAAGCGCATGGTGCGTTTATTCAGCAGGTGCTCGACACCTTCAGCGAGGCCGACGCGCTGACAATCAGCCAGCGTCAGGAAAGCACCACGCTGCTGGCGCAGGCGATGGGCCTGCCTGAGCCGGTCATCGCCAGCTACCTCAGCCATCGGCCGCCCACCCGGATTTCGCCGGTCAGTGCCGAAACGGCCGCAGCCCAGCAGCGCACTGCTGACCTGTTCTATGCCAATCATCTGTTGCCGGTAAAAGTGACGATTCAGGATCGCATCTGGCAACCGCATACCGTAACGCAGTAAGGAGCAACAATGAGCGTATCTATTTTCTGGTTCCTGCCGACGCATGGCGACGGTCACTATCTTGGTACGGCTGAAGGGGCGCGACCGGTTGATCACGCCTATCTGCAACAGGTGGCGCAGGCCGCGGACCGTCTCGGCTTTGGGGGGGTATTAATCCCAACCGGCCGCTCCTGCGAAGATGCCTGGCTGGTTGCCGCGTCGCTGATTCCGGTGACGCAGCGCCTGCGCTTCCTGGTGGCGCTGCGTCCTGGCGTGATTTCACCGACTCAGGCGGCGCGTCAGGCTGCCACCCTGGATCGCCTCTCCAATGGCCGCGCGCTGTTCAATCTGGTGACCGGCGGCGATCCGGAAGAGCTGGCGGGCGACGGCGTGTTCCTGGATCACTGTGAACGTTACGCCGAATCCGCCGAGTTTACCCGCGTCTGGCGTCGGGTACTGGAAGGCGAAACCGTCGATTACGAAGGCAAGCACGTGAAGGTTCGCGGCGCACGTCTGATGTTCAAACCGGTGCAGCAGCCTCGTCCTCCGCTCTGGTTTGGTGGCTCTTCTGAACCCGCCCAGGAGCTGGCGGCTGAACAGGTCGATGTTTATCTCACCTGGGGTGAGCCACCTGCACAGGTCAGAGAGAAGATTAAGCAGGTGCGCGCGAAAGCGGCCGCTCAGGGACGCACCGTTCGCTTCGGCATCCGCCTGCATGTGATTGTGCGTGAAACCAATGAAGAGGCGTGGCAGGCCGCCGACCGGCTGATTGCCAATGTCGATGACGCCACTATCGCGAAAGCGCAGGCCGCGTTCCAGCGGGCAGACTCTGTCGGGCAGCGCCGGATGGCCGCACTGCATGGCGGTCGCCGCGACAGGCTCGAAATCAGCCCGAACCTGTGGGCAGGCGTAGGCCTGGTGCGCAGCGGAGCCGGTACCGCGCTGGTCGGCGATGGTCCGACTGTCGCCGCACGCATCAAAGAGTATGAAGCGCTGGGTATAGAGACCTTTATCCTGTCGGGTTATCCGCATCTGGAAGAGGCGTATCGCGTCGGTGAACTGCTGTTCCCGCATCTTGATGTTCAGGTTCCCCTGGTGCCACAGCCGCGCGTCGTTCAGGCGCACGGAGAAGCGGTCGCCAACGATTTTACCCCTGAGAAAAAAGTCGCCCGGGGCTGAGGAGAGCATAATGGCCAGAACCCGAAAACGCCTTGCTGATACGCTGCTGCCGTGGCTGCTGCCGACGCTGCTGGTCGTGGTGTGGCAGATTGCTTCGCAGACCGGCTGGTTATCGAACCGCATTCTGCCCGCGCCGGAGAAAATTGTGACGACGTTCTGGCAGCTGACCGCCAGCGGTGAACTCTGGCAGCATCTGGCGATCAGTAGCTGGCGGGCGCTGATCGGCTTCAGCATCGGTGGTTCAATCGGCCTGCTGCTGGGCTTAATCACCGGCACCTCGAAAACCGGTGAGCGGTTGCTGGATACCTCACTCCAGATGCTGCGCAATGTGCCGCATCTGGCGCTGATACCGCTGGTTATCCTCTGGTTCGGTATTGATGAATCCGCCAAAATCTTTCTGGTGGCGCTGGGCACGCTGTTCCCGATTTACCTGAATACCTATCACGGCATCCGCAACATCGATCGCGGACTGGTTGAGATGGCCCGCAGCTATGGCCTCTCCGGCTGGAGCCTGTTCATTCAGGTCATCCTGCCTGGTGCGCTGCCGAATATCATGGTCGGCGTGCGTTTCGCGCTGGGTCTGATGTGGCTGACGCTGATTGTCGCTGAGACTATTTCTGCCAGTTCTGGCATCGGCTATCTGGCGATGAATGCGCGTGAATTCCTGCAGACCGATGTGGTGGTGGTCGCCATCATTCTCTATGCCCTGCTCGGCAAACTGGCGGATGTCGCCGCGTTGTTACTGGAACGTGTCTGGCTGCGCTGGCATCCCGCTTATCAACTGAAGGAGGAGAACGCATGAGCCAGACTTTCTCACCGGCACGCCTGAATACCGGCACGCCCGTTGGCGTTAACGGCGTCAGCAAACGGTATGGCAATCGCACCATTCTCAATAAGATTGACCTGCATATTCCGTCTGGTCAGTTTGTGGCGGTGGTAGGCCGCAGCGGCTGTGGCAAAAGTACCCTGCTGCGCCTGCTGGCCGGCCTTGAACAGAGCTCCAGCGGTGAACTGCTGGCGGGCAATGCACCGCTGCAGTCGGCTCGTGACGATATCCGCCTGATGTTTCAGGATGCGCGACTGCTGCCGTGGAAAAAAGTGATCGATAACGTTGGTCTGGGCCTGCGCGGACGCGAATGGCGCAGCGCGGCAATGGATGCGCTGGCGGCGGTGGGACTGGCCGATCGGGCCGATGAGTGGCCAGCCGCTCTCTCCGGGGGGCAGAAACAGCGCGTGGCGCTGGCCAGGGCGCTGATCCATCGGCCTGGTTTACTGCTGCTGGATGAACCGCTGGGGGCGCTGGATGCCCTGACCCGTATTGAAATGCAGGGATTGATTGAGTCACTCTGGCAGCAGCATCACTTTACCGTGCTGCTGGTCACGCACGACGTCAGTGAAGCGGTAGCGATGGCGGATCGCGTGCTGTTAATCGAAGAGGGTGAAATCGGTCTGGATCTGCTGGTGGATTTGCCACGTCCGCGGCGTCGCGGATCTGCGCGGCTGGCCGAGCTGGAAGCGGAGGTGCTGGATCGGGTGATGCAGCGCACGGAGCGACCACAGCCGTTACGTTACGCGCAGCAGCGCTGAAAAAAGGGAGCGTTTTATACGCTCCCGTTTTTATTATCAGGCGTTGAGTGCCCGGGTAATTTTCTCGTAGAGATCGCCAGAGAGTTTATCCAGCTCCAGCAGTTGCTCCAGCGCATCGCGCATCATCGCCTGACGGCCTTCGTCATAACGTTTCAGACGAATCAGCGGCTCCACCATCCGTGCCGCAACCTGCGGATTACGGGTGTTGAGGTCGGTGAGCATCTCCACCAGGAACTTATAACCGCTGCCATCCTGAGCATGGAACGCGGCCGGGTTAGCTGAGGCAAAGGCCCCCACCAGCGAGCGCACGCGGTTCGGGTTACTCATGGTGAAGGAGCGATGAGTCAGAAGCTGACGCACATTGCGCATCACGTTGGCAGCCGGACTGGTCGCCTGCAGCACAAACCATTTGTCCATCACCAGACCATCCTGATGCCAGCGCTCATCGTACGCCGCCAGCAGCGCATCACGGCACGGTAACTGAGCCGCGACAGCCGCAGAGAGCGCCGCCAGCGCATCGGTCATGTTGGTCGCCTGGTGATACTGCGTCTGCACCAGCTTGTCCGCCAGCTGTGCGTCGCTGAAGGCGAGATAGGTCAGGCAGATATTTTTCAGGCTGCGCTGACCAATCGCGTCATGCTCCACGCGGTATTCAGGCTGCTGATTGGCGTTGTAGATGGCAAAAAACTCATCGGCCAGTTCGCGGGCCAGCGTGCGTTGCAGTGCGTCACGCACCAGCGCAATCGCCTGCGGATCGATAGTATCGAACAGCTCGGCAATCTCATTTTCCGACGGCAGCGTCAGGATCAGCGCCGTCAGGGCCGGATCGCAATCGGTGTCGAGCAGTACGGCGCGGAAAGCGTCGGCAACATGCAGCGGCAGCGACAGATGCTGGCCCTGCTGATAGCGGGCGACGTTCAGACGAATGTAGGTCGCCAGCAGGCTCTGAGCCGCATCCCAGCGGGAAAAGTCGTTGCGCGCATGACGCATCAGGAAGGTGAGCTGAGCATCGCTCCACTTGTAATCGAGCTTCACCGGCGCAGAGAATTCACGCAGCAGCGACGGCACCGGCTGGAAATAGACGTTATCGAAGATAAAGGTCTGGAACTCTTCGGTGACATTCAGGACATGATGGACCGGATGGCCGTTGTTCTGCAGCGGAATCACCTTGCCTTCACCGTCATAGAGTTCGATATCCAGCGGGATATGCAGTGGCAGCTTCTCTTTCTGATCGGCAGTGGCTGGTGTGTGCTGCGTGACGTGCAGCGTGTACTGCTCCAGCTCCGGATTGTAATCGTCGCGGACCGTCAGTACCGGCGTACCGGACTGGCTGTACCAGCGGCGGAACTGCGACAGATCGACGTTTGAGGCATCTTCCATCGCCTGCACAAAGTCATCACAGGTCGCGGCGCTGCCGTCGTGACGATCAAAATAGAGCTTCATGCCCTTCTGGAAATTCTCTTCACCCAGCAGGGTATGCATCATGCGGATCACTTCTGACCCTTTTTCATACACGGTCAGGGTGTAGAAGTTGTTCATCTCGATAACCTGATCCGGACGGATCGGGTGCGCCATCGGGCTGGCATCTTCGGCGAACTGCGCACCGCGCACGATACGCACGTTATCAATGCGGTTCACGGCACGTGAACCCAGATCGGAGCTGAACTCCTGATCGCGGAACACTGTCAGCCCCTCTTTCAGGCTGAGCTGGAACCAGTCGCGGCAGGTCACGCGGTTACCGGTCCAGTTGTGGAAATATTCGTGGCCGATGACCGCCTCAATACCGAGGTAGTCTTTATCGGTCGCCGTTTCCGCTTTTGCCAGCACATATTTGGCGTTGAAGACGTTAAGGCCTTTGTTCTCCATCGCGCCCATGTTGAAGAAGTCCACCGCCACAATCATAAAGATGTCGAGGTCATACTCCAGGCCGAAACGCTCTTCATCCCACTTCATGCTGTTTTTCAGCGAGGTCATCGCCCAGTCGGCACGGTCGAGGTTACCGCGATCGACGAAGATCTCCAGCGCCACATCACGGCCTGAACGGGTGGTAAAGCTATCGCGCAGCACGTCGAAATCGCCCGCCACCAGCGCAAACAGGTAGCAGGGTTTCGGGAACGGATCTTCCCATTTTACCCAGCTGCGGCCCTGCTCATCCCGGCCGCTGTCAATGCGGTTACCATTGGAGAGCAGGAACGGATAACGCTCACCGTCGGCATAAATGGTGGTGGTAAAGCGCGCCAGCACGTCCGGGCGATCGAGATACCAGGTAATATGACGGAAGCCTTCAGCCTCACATTGGGTGCAGAGCGCCTCGCCCGATTTGTACAGCCCTTCCAGCGCGGTGTTCTGATCCGGATGAATATCATTGATGATTTTCAGGGTGAAGCTGTCCGGCAGCTGGCTGATGACCAGTGCGCCCTCTTCTTCACGGAAAGCCGTCCAGGGTTGCCCGTCGATCTCCAGCGCAATCAGCGTTAACGCTTCGCCGTCCAGTCGCAGCTCAGCCTGGCTGTCGCCCAGTCGTTTAACCTGGCTGATGGCCGTAACGCGGGTGGTGGACGCATCCAGTTCAAAGGTTAAATCGATATCGGTGATGGTGTAATCAGGCGCACGGTAGTCGTGGCGATACTTGATTTGGGGCTGTTGCGTCATATTGCGTCTCGCGTTGTTATAAGTTTACCGGCAAAGTCTAAGCTTGTTACCAGAAGCTTGCCACGCACAATGCACCTAAAGGGTGAAATGGCTACAGTTTGTTAACAAAGGCACAGATTGGCCTCGACCCGCCCGACTGAAATATGCTGTGATTGGCTTCAGATAGTGAATTATACTTTTGCGTCTTTATGACTGTGTACAACACCGGGCTCTGCGCCACCGAACAGGATGCTGAAACGCGCCATGACAGGACATGCTTCCCCGATACTGACCTCGCTGCTGGATACGGACGCCTATAAGCTCCATATGCAGCAGGCCGTTTTCCACCGCTACCATGACGTAACGGTGGCGGCGGAGTTTCGCTGCCGCGGCGACGAACTGCTGGGTCTCTACGCTGACGAAATTCGTGACGCGATAACCGCAATGCAACACCTGGCGCTGACAGAGGATGAAGCGACCTGGTTGTCTCACCTTCCCTTCTTCCAGCAGGATTACCTCAGCTGGTTACGCCAGTTCCGCTATAACCCGGATCAGGTTGAAGTGCGCAATCACCACGGCAAGCTGGAACTTCGTATTCAGGGGCCGTGGCGTGAAGTGATTCTGTGGGAGGTGCCGCTGCTGGCGCTGATTAGCGAGATTGTGCATCGTCATCGCACGCCGCAGGTCACCACCCAGCAGGCGATTGACCATTTACATCAGAAACTCGGCGACTTTAAGACGCAGGTGGCGGACCTTGATATGTCACGCTTCCGCCTGATGGATTTCGGCACCCGCCGTCGCTATTCGCAGGATGTGCAGCAGTCTATCGTTTCAACGCTGAAACAGGATTTCCCGTGGCTGATTGGCACCAGTAACTATGATCTGGCGCGTCGTCTGTCGCTGACGCCGGTAGGAACCCAGGCGCATGAGTGGTTCCAGGCCTTCCAGCAGATCAGCCCGGTCCTCGCCAACAGCCAGCGCGCCGCGCTGCAGGCGTGGCTGGACGAGTATGACGATCAGCTGGGCATCGCCCTCACCGACTGTATTGCTATGGATGCGTTCCTGCGCGATTTCGGTCCGGTCTTTGCCCGTCGCTACCAGGGACTGCGCCACGACTCCGGCGATCCGGTTGAGTGGGGCGAGAAAGCACTGGCTCACTATCAGAAGCTGGGTATCGATCCGCAAAGCAAACACCTGGTCTTTTCTGACAACCTGAATCTCGACAAAGCGCTGGCGCTCTACCGCCACTTTGGCCAGCGGACGAATGTCGTGTTCGGCATCGGTACCCGCCTGACCTGCGATATTCCGGGTGTTACGCCACTGAACATCGTTATCAAGCTGGTGCAATGCAATGGCAAGCCGGTGGCGAAACTTTCAGACAGCCCGGGCAAAACCATCTGCCAGGACAAAGCCTTTGTCAGAGCCCTGCGTAAAGCGTTTGATCTGCCGCTGGTGAAAAAAGCGAGTTAAACCTCTTCTTATCGGGGCGTTGATACGCCCCGCCTCTGCTGTAATAAATCGGCTTTCCCCCTGAATTTTGCTTGTTTCCTGAAGACTCGCAAGTAACATAGCAAAACCCCGGATGGGGCAACTTTTTACTCACTTCTTCTATATAGAGAGATATTTATGAGCGTAGTGCCTGTAGCGGACGTACTGCACGGTCGCGTCGCGGTTGACAGTGAAGTCACCGTACGTGGTTGGGTGCGTACCCGAAGAGATTCCAAAGCCGGTCTTTCCTTCATCGCTGTCTATGACGGCTCCTGCTTTAATCCCGTTCAGGCTGTCGTCAATAATTCTCTGAATAATTATCAGGATGAAGTGCTGCGTCTGACCACGGGCTGTTCCGTTATCGTCACCGGTAAAGTGGTGGCATCACCAGGTCAGGGCCAGGCGTTTGAGATTCAGGCGACCCGCCTGGAAGTGGTGGGCTGGGTCGAAGATCCGGACAGCTATCCTATGGCGGCGAAACGCCACAGCATCGAGTATCTGCGTGAAGTGGCTCACCTGCGTCCGCGTACCAACCTCATTGGCGCGGTTGCCCGCGTTCGCCATACCCTGGCGCAGGCGCTGCATCGCTTCTTCCATGAAAATGGCTATTTCTGGGTTTCCACGCCGCTGATTACCGCCTCCGATACCGAAGGTGCCGGTGAGATGTTCCGTGTCTCGACGCTGGACATGGAAAACCTGCCGCGTAACGACCAGGGCAAAGTCGATTTCAGTGAAGATTTCTTTGGCAAAGAAGCTTTCCTGACCGTTTCCGGACAGCTGAACGGCGAAACCTATGCCAGCGCCCTGTCGAAGATCTACACCTTTGGCCCGACGTTCCGCGCAGAGAACTCCAACACCAGCCGTCATCTGGCGGAATTCTGGATGCTGGAGCCGGAAATTGCGTTTGCCTCACTGGATGATGCCGCCGCACTGGCAGAATCAATGCTGAAGTATGTGTTCAATGCGGTGCTGGAAGAGCGCGCCGATGACATGGCTTTCTTCGCTGAGCGCGTTGATAAAGAGGCCGTAGAGCGCCTGCAGCGTTTCATTACCACGGATTTTGCCCAGGTCGACTATACCGATGCGGTTGAAATTCTGATGAACTGCGGCCAGACGTTCGAGAACCCGGTCTCCTGGGGTATCGACCTCTCTTCAGAGCATGAGCGTTACCTGGCAGAGAAACACTTTAAAGCGCCGGTAGTGGTGAAAAACTATCCGAAAGACATTAAAGCGTTCTATATGCGCCTGAACGACGATGGCAAAACCGTGGCAGCGATGGATGTTCTGGCGCCTGGCATTGGTGAGATCATCGGTGGTTCACAGCGTGAAGAGCGTCTGGATGTGCTGGATGCGCGACTGGAAGAGATGGGTCTGAATAAAGAAGATTACTGGTGGTATCGTGACCTGCGTCGCTACGGTACTGTGCCACATTCTGGATTTGGTTTGGGCTTTGAACGTTTAATCGCCTATGTTACGGGCGTACAAAATGTCAGGGATGTCATCCCCTTCCCACGCACTCCACGCAACGCGAGTTTCTGATTTCTGCATTAAATATAAGAAATTCATATATATAAGGAGGTCGGCACTGCCGGCCTTTTTTTATTTTTGTAAATTTTGAGTTCTCTCACAAAGTTCCGTGTTTTTTACATCTTGTAATACAAATTTTCTTCCTGAAACAAGATTACGAGTTTAGTAGCATTTAAGCGCTAGAATTACGGCGGGTGGGATGGAAAGATGCGTGCAGACACAGGAAGACACCAAACTTCGCTCAGGGTTCTGTAAAGATTTCCTGACGGCAGTGGCAGGTGTACAAATAACTCCAATGAGGGTAATGAATAATGATGAAGCGCAATATTCTTGCAGTGGTTATCCCTGCTCTGTTAGTAGCTGGCGCAGCAAACGCTGCAGAAATCTATAACAAAGACGGCAACAAATTGGACCTGTACGGTAAAGTCGATGCACGTCACCAGTTCTCTGATAACGATGGCAGTGATGGCGATGAGTCTTATGTTCGCTTCGGCTTCAAAGGCGAAACCCAGATTAATGACCAGCTGACCGGTTACGGCCAGTGGGAATACAACATTCAGGCGAACAACTCTGAAGGCGACGATGCTCAAAGCGGCAACAAAACCCGTCTGGGCTTTGCCGGTCTGAAATTCGGTGATGCAGGCTCAATCGACTACGGCCGCAACTACGGTCTGGTTTATGATGCAATCGGCTGGACCGATATGCTGCCAGTATTTGGTGGCGACTCAGGTAGCTCAGATAACTTCCTGACGGGTCGTAGCACCGGCGTTCTGACCTACCGCAACACCAACTTCTTCGGCCTCGTTGATGGCTGGGACTTTGCTGCTCAGTATCAGGGCAAAAACGACCGTACTGCAATCGACCGTGCTAACGGTGACGGCTATGCATTCTCAACTTCATACACTTCACCAATTGGTGTAGGCATTGTTGGTGCGTACAGCAACAGCGACCGTACTGATTCACAGGCAGCGGGTGTTGCTGTTAATGGTAACGTAGTTGGTCAGGGCAAACGTGCTGAGAACTGGGCAACCGCGCTGAAATATGATGCGAACAACGTTTACCTGGCAGCGCTGTACGGTGAAGGCCGTAACTCTACCGCTATCGGCATCCCTGTAGCTAACACTACCAACACAGTGACTGCATTTGCCAATAAAACTCAGACTATTGAGTTAGTTGCTCAGTACCAGTTTGACTTCGGTCTGCGTCCATCCGTTGCATACGTACAGCAGAAAGGCAAAGATATCGAAGGTATCGGTGATGCTGACCTGTACAAATATGTCGACATCGGCGCGACTTACTACTTCAACAAAAACATGTCTACCTATGTTGATTACAAAATCAACCAGCTGGATGACAACAACCCACTGGCTCTGAACACAGACGACGTGGTGGGTGTTGGCCTGGTTTACCAGTTCTGATTCCGCTTAAACATGTTTAAAAACGGGGCTAAGGCCCCGTTTTTTTATGGCTGTAATTCCCCAGAACTGCGTTTCTTCCCTGCCCGTTACTTCGCTTTAACCTGTGCTTTTCCCCTTATCGCAACCAACACCGCAAAATGCAGGAATTTGTCTCGCAAACGGTTGGCATTTGTCTGGCCGGACGCTAACCTGAGAGCTCTTTCCGCTAAAGTTCACGCTAATGGACCAGACACATGTTTGAATCGATCTCTGCTGCACCCGCCGATCCTATTCTTGGGCTGGCCGATCTGTTTCGTGCTGATGACCGCCCTGAAAAAATCAATCTGGGTATCGGCGTCTACAAAGACGAAACCGGCAAGACCCCGGTACTGACCAGTGTTAAAAAAGCTGAGCAATACCTGCTGGAAAACGAAACCACGAAAAACTATCTCAGCATTGATGGTCTGGCTGATTTCGCCCGTTGCACCCAGGCCCTGCTGTTCGGCAATCAAAGCCCGCTGATCACCGCAGGCCGCGCACGTACAGCTCAGACGCCGGGCGGCACAGGTGCGTTGCGTGTAGCAGCAGATTTCCTCGCCACGCAAACTTCCGTGAAGCGGGTCTGGATCAGCAATCCAAGCTGGCCGAATCACAACAACGTGTTCAATGCTGCCGGTCTGGAAGTCTGTGAATATCACTATTATGACGCAGCAAACCATACGCTTGATTTTGAGGGGATGCTGACGTCGCTGCAGCAGGTTCAGCCTGGCGACGTGGTGCTGTTCCACGGCTGCTGCCATAACCCGACCGGTATCGACCCGACCGCTGAGCAGTGGCAACAGCTGGCAGAACTGTCACAGGCCAATGGCTGGCTGCCGCTGTTCGACTTCGCCTACCAGGGCTTTGCCCGGGGTCTGGATGAAGATGCAGAAGGCCTGCGCATTTTTGCCGCCTCGCATCAGGAACTGATCGTCGCCAGCTCTTACTCCAAGAATTTTGGTCTGTATAACGAGCGTGTGGGTGCAATCACGGTGGTGGCGGCTGAAGCCAGCGTGGCAGATACGGCGTTCAGTCAGGTGAAGTACACTATTCGCGCTAACTACTCCAATCCGCCGGCGCATGGTGCCGCTATCGTCGCCACAATTCTGGGCAACGATACGCTGCGTACTATCTGGGAGCAGGAGCTGTCAGATATGCGCCAGCGCATTCAGCGCATGCGTCAGCTGTTTGTGAACACCCTGGCAGAGAAAGGGGCTCAGCGCGACTTCAGCTTTATCATTAAGCAGAACGGTATGTTCTCGTTCAGTGGCTTAACCAAAGACCAGGTGATTCGCCTGCGCGACGAGTTCGGTGTTTATGCTGTCAACTCAGGCCGGGTGAATGTGGCAGGCATGACGCCAGACAATATGTCGGCGCTGTGCGAAGCGATTGTCGCCGTGCTGTAACGCAGACGACAGAACAAAAATGGGCCTGATGGCCCATTTTTTATTGCAGGAAAGGATTACTGACGCGTTCATGACCCAGCGTTGAAATCGGGCCGTGACCGGGAAGGAAAGTCACATCATCGCCCAGCGGCAGTAATTTCGTGCGGATAGCCCCGATTAACTGCTGATGATCGCCCTGCGGGAAGTCTGTGCGTCCCACGCCACCATTAAAAATGACGTCGCCTGAAATCAGTAACCGTCCCGGACGATCAAAGAACACCACATGCCCTGGTGAATGTCCCGGACAGTGCAGAACCTCCAGCGTGGTCAACCCGACCTGCACGCTCTCCCCCTCTTCCAGCCAGCGATCGGGGGTAAATGGCGCGCACTCGTCAAGTCCGAACATCCGGCTCTGAGTCGGCAGGGCTTCCAGCCAGAATGCATCACGCTTCTGCGGCCCGACAATCGGAATCTGCCAGAAGGCAGCCAGTTCAACGGCCGCACCGACGTGATCGAGGTGTCCATGCGTCAGCAGAATCTGAGCGGGTTTAAGTCTGAGCTGTTCCAGCGTTTGTTTGATCAGATCGGCATCGCCGCCCGGATCGACCAGCGCGGCTTCACGAGTGGACTCGCACCAGATCACTGAACAGTTCTGGGCAAAAGCGGTAACAGGAATAGTGTGGTAATTCATAACGCTCCATGACCGGCTCACGCAGCGTTGCCGGTGTCGTTACCAGTGCCTGATCGGCCCGGTATCAATATGTACAAAGTTACTGCGGGGATAATATCCTACACCACCCGCACGCAGAGATAACGCCGCTTTGCGTACATTGGCTAATGAAATGCCTTCGATATGAAAATCCATCGCCTGGCCTTTGGTGTGATAGCTGTGCTTTGCCACACCAGGGCCGCTCTCGCGTAACATGTTATTGGTTGCCAGTGAACGGTAGCCGGAGACCAGCTGGATCGGTTTACGCATGCCCAGCAGCGCCTGCAGGCGGAAGATTTGGTCAAACAGATGCGGATCGATGCTTTTCACTTTATTAGCGCGATAGTCGCGGAAAAAGTGATTTAATCGTGACAACTCATCCTTGTCGTAACTCTTACCATTAAAAAACTCAGTTTTAAGGGTTTCACCGGTGTGAAGATTATTAAGCATCAATACACGCGGGCGAGACGTAGAAAGCGAGGCCCTTGCAGAAGCTGGCAATAATGCCAGTCCGGCGGCGGCACTACCGCACAGCAGTAGTTTGCGACGAAAAGAATCAATAGTAGACATGTAACGATTTACCTGAGAGTGAAGCCATAGAAATGTGCAATAAGCGCACAGGCCGAACCATAACTTTCTCTCAGAGAAGCGTCAACCCATCTGCCCGGAGTTTGCGAGGCGATCCCCGCAGGGATCGCCATTTGAAAAGATTTCGATTAATAACCGGCACGCCGCTAACGATTTAAAATCAATCACTAGAGCAGTAATTGCTCAGCACGACTGAGTGCCTGACTGCCTGAGCGGGCGGTGTCATCATAATTGTAAATATCTGTGCGGAACTGTGGTTTGCCATCATCTGCGACCCACGCTGTCAGATAGTAGAGATTGACCGGAATGCGATGGCGAATCGGCACATAACGGGTGTCCCCCTCTTTCAACGTGCTGGAAATACGGGAGTCATTCCAGCCGGCGTCCTGCAGTAATAAACCCGCCAGTTCAGACGCTTTATTCACGCGGACACAGCCTGAGCTGAGCGCGCGGATATCACGCTGGAACAGGTTATGGTTTGGCGTGTCGTGCAGGTAGATCGCATCTGAGCTTGGCATATTAAATTTATAACGGCCCAGCGCATTCGCCTCACCCGGAGCCTGAATCAGCCGGTAAGGGAACGAAGACGCGGTGACCATGCGCCAGTCGATCATGCTGGGATCAATCACTTCCGCATCAGCACTCCAGCCCGACAGCAGGGTATAACCGTGCTTGTAGAGATAGGTCGGATCCTGCTTCACTTTAGGAATGATATCTTTACGCACCAGCGTGGTCGGCACATTCCACGGCGGGTTCAGCACCACATTATTCAGCGCGCTGCGCATCAACGGCGTTTTACGGTCGGGACGCCCGACGATGACCCGGGATGAGAGGATCTTATTGCCGTTGTTGTAATAAATCAGCGAGTAGTTGGCAATGTTCACCATGATGCCGTTGTGCATATCATCCGGCAGCAGGCGCAGTCGCTGAATATTCAGTGCCAGCAGCGAAGCACGCATCTGTGGCGAGACGTTAAGCCACTGCCGCGTTCTGGCACCGATAGCCCCATCGCCATCCAGTCCCTGCCATTGCTGGAAACGCTTCACGCCTGCCACCAGCGTCTCGTCATAGACATTGGCGGTGTTCCCTTCCAGCGTCTGACTCTGCACGTTACCCGGTGATTGCAACGGCGGAGCTGGCGGATCGCCCACTGGCGCGGCTGACGGACTGACCGCAACAGGCTGGTCGCTGTGGGTCACTGGCGAAGCAGCGACCGGCACCGCATCGTCATCCGGTGCTGGCGCCTTGACCTGCGTCGTGAGCATGCCGCTGCGCTGCAGAATCTCACGCAGCGCCGGAACATCGTCACTGACCTGTCCCGGACGCAGCGTTTCACTGCTTTTCAGCTGCGGCCAGGGCTGCTTATCGCTCAGCAGGGTTTTCAGCGCGGCGTGCATCGGCTGATATTGCGGATGCTGCGGCTGCAGCGACGCAATAAAGGTGTCGTCCGATCCCGCATTAACCGCGTTCTGCCACTGATTCACCACCGCCACTGACGGCTGAGTCAGCCTGTAAGGCACATTGCTGTAGAGCCAGGTCTCACCCTGGGTCGGTACATTCGAAACAAACTGCAGATAGCCCAGCATCGCATCGGACAGCGCGACATCCCGGGCAAAGCCGGTAATGGCCGGATTGGTCAGACGCTCAACCCAGCGCGTGAACTGTGGCTGGACGCCAGAAAGCGCCACCTCAGCCAGCTGCTGCTGAAACTTCTGAACCGCCTGAGTATCCTGCCAGAGCGGCTGCATATGACGGGACGCATAGAGCGTCGCCAGCGGCCCCAGATAGAAAGGCTGATCGGCGCTGGAAAAAGCCTGCCGGATGCGTTGCTGACTTTCGGAAACGGAGATGGCCGCCTGCGTTGTTCCAGGCAAAGCGGCGATGACAGCGGCCTGCGGGTGCGTAAATGGAACAACGGTTAGCGCCAGCGCTAACAATGATACAACGCGATGATGATTTAATTTTTTTACCAGCAACATCCCTGCCCCCTTGTTTTTCAACTTCGCAGCGTTCCCTGTATCCGCTGCGACCGCGCCGTGACTCATCATGTGAGTATACAAACAAAAACGGCATTTGCCTCATGCGACAAATGCCGTAACCAGATTAACGAATGGTTCAGTTTTTGACTACGTTTCCGCCTGCGATTTTTCAGCGGTTAAATCGGGTAGCGCATCCGCTTCGCTTCCCGCTCTGACCGGCGAAGGATCGGCAGCAAAACCACGCAGGCCGACCACATGGACATGCTCGGTGTTATTGAACACCTTACGCACCAGTTTGTAGGTCGTGCCTTTCTCCGGACTGATGTTCTCCGGCGCGGCAATGACCAGTTGCATCTCCAGTCGCTCACACAGTTCAAACAGCGTGGCGATGGAGCGGGCATCCAGACGGGCCGCTTCGTCCAGGAACAGCAGCCGGCATGGCGAAATATCTTTGCCGCGCAGACGACGGGATTCCTCTTCCCAGCTCTGCACCACCATCACCAGAATTGACATACCGGTACCGATCGCTTCACCGGTTGAAAGCGCACCGCTCTCTGCGCGCAGCCAGCCATCGGAACCCCGGTTAACTTCCACTTCCATCTCCAGATAGTTGCGGTAGTCCAGCAGCTCCTCACCGATGGTCTGCGGCGTGCGCTGACCCATGTCGATATGCGGATTAAGACGCTGATAAAGTTTCGCCAGCGCCTCCGAGAAGGTCAGGCGGTTACTGTTAAACAGATCCTGATGCTGCTCGTGCTCTTCCGACAGCGTATCCAGCAGCATGGCGTGGGTTTCACGCACGTTCACGTTGAGCCGCACGCTGCGCACCTGACCAAAGCTGACGGTCTGCAGGCCCTGGTTCAGCTGACGGATACGGTTCTGTTCGCGCTGGATAGTTTTACGGATAATGTTCGCCGCACTGCGCGAACTGATCGCCAGCATCTGCTCACGCGCCGTCAGCTCTTCGGTCAGACGGTTCAGTTCGATTTCCATCTGCTCAATCGCTTCGACCGGATCGTCGGTGCGAATAATATCCTGACGAATACGCTCGCGCAGATGCTGATAGACCGCAATAAAGAACTGAATTTTACGTTCCGGACGTTTGGGATCTTCCGACAACCGCAGCACGTCGCGCAGATGTTCGTTGTCCGCCACCGCCAGACGCAGCGCACCCAGCGCTTTATCCGACATAGAACGCAGTTCATCGCCGCTCAGATAAGCCAGTTCACGACGATGCAGACGACGCTCAACGCCATTCTCTTTCACCAGACGCAGGACGGTACACCAGCCCGCTTTGGCGCTGACCACCTGCTCGCGCACCTGATGATAGTTACGCTCCAGCTGACGCAGCCGCTTCTGCAGGTTATCCATCTCGGCTTCGCAGAAGGTGAGCTGTTTCTCCAGCTGATTGCGACGGGCGCGGTTGTGGCTCAGTGCGGTGTAAAGCTCGTCACGGCGAACGCGCGCGCGTGCTTCTGCGCTGCTGTCAGCCTGGACGCCGATGTCCTGCATCTCCTGCTGCAGCTCTTTCAGCATGTCGCGTTTGGCGTCCCAGGCACTTTTCAGCGAGGCCAGCACCTGCGAGTATTGCGTCAGCTGCGCCTGATGTTCACGCAGGCGATCGCGGCTGCGGCTGCGTTCACTTTCAGCCTGCTCCAGACGCTGACGCAGTTTATCGCTCAGATCGTTGTTGCCATTGAGCATGCTGGCCGAGTCGTCATAGCTGAAGTGGGCGCGACGCTGCACCACTTCTGTCAGCGCAAAGGCCTGCTGACGCGCATTACGCTGCTGCTGCTGTGCCTGCTGATAATCCGCCTGTAACTGCTCATGCTGTTCCGGATCGCTCTGCAACACGGCGAGGAGCGGTTCCAGTTTCGCCAGCTTAGCGCCATGCTGATGCAGGAAGCGCGCGGCTTCCTGTGCCGCATCGACCTGCTCACGGATCTCTTCGCAGCGATCGCCCAGCGTATCGTCCAGCAGCAGGTTGACGCGTGGCAGCAGTCGGTTTAACTGCGACACGCCCTCTTTCGCCAGCTCATACTGCTGACGCTGCTGCTGATTATTGCTTTCATGCTGATTCAGCGCCCGCTCCAGTTCACCCCGGCGCGCGCCCAGCTGACGGATCTGCGCTTCCGGATCGGCGTCAAAGGCCACGGCCAGATGGCTGCCGATAAAGCGGCTGAATGACTGATGCAGACGCTGGGTTTTCTGCACGTCGAACGACAGCGTGGCGTAGCGTTCGGCCAGCTTATCGCGTTCAAGGTGCAGCTGCTCCAGCTGATTTTCACGCGCTGCGCGACCAAACAGCGGGATTTTCGGGAAGCGGGAGTAGCGCCACTGACGCTCTGCCACCTTCACCACCACCGCATTCTGCAGCTCATCCACGCCGAAGACGCTGTCATCGAACGACTGCGGATCACCCTCGATCAGGTAGAGATCTTCCGGGCAATCTTCCAGTCCATCCAGTAACTCACGCACACGCGAGAGTTCCGGCACCACGATCGCATGACGTGACGGACCGTAGAGCGCCGAGAAGTACGGCGCATCATCCAGCGTCACATCATCATAAATTTCAGAGAGTAATACGCCGCCAAAACGTTCCGCCAGCTGGGTCAGGCGCGCATCTTCCGCACCGCCCGGCTGGCTGAGACGTTCAATCTGCCGCTCGATATCACGTTTTTGTGCCGCCACTTCGTCACGCTCGACGGTGGTTTCACGCTCACGCTCCAGCAGCTGCTGCATATATTCGGTGACGTCCTGGCTGCTGTTCAGCGCCTGGCCGGTCTGTTCGCTGAGCTGGGTCAGGATCTCCTGCGCCGCCAGCCAGTGTGGCGCACGGGCGGTCAGGCTGGTGATGCGTTCGCGCAGCTGTTCCAGCTCCTGACGCATCATCATACGCTGCTCACCGGCGTCCGAGACGCTGCTGTTCAGCTGTTCAATCTGGGCTTCAAGCTCCTGCTGCAGGCCAGCCAGCGCATCCGCTTCGTACTGCTGCCCCTGACGCTTGCAGAACTCGGCCAGCAGACGCTCCGCCTCATGCTGCTCGCGCAGGCGCTGTTCCAGCTCATTCAGACGCAGACGCAGCGACGAGAGCTGCTCGGCGTGATGACGCTGATTGCTGGCATCACGCAGCAGTTCGCGGCCGGTCTGCCAGGCATCCTGACGGGTGACGTCACCGGCAATGCTGGCGACCAGCGCCAGCGCCTGTTCGAACTGACTGTGTGCCGCTTCCGCTACGCTCAGCTTCTGCTCCAGACGCAGCAGGCGTTCAGTCGCCTCTTCCTCTTTCGCCTGGAAACTTTCCTGCCATTCAGCGGCATTGTCGATGCTCAGATCCGGCAGCTGGCAGAGCGAGCGGGCGCGTTCCAGCGCCTGAAGGGCCTGCTGATACTGGATCGCACGGGTTTGCTGCACGTCGAGTGCCTGCTGGAAATCGGCCAGCTGACTTTTCAGCTCATCCACTTCCAGCTCGGCCGCTTCAGCACGCGCTTCATTCTCTTCCTGAATTTCACGCGCTTCGGCGACCACTTCGGTCTGCTCTTCCAGACGCAGCGTCAGATCTTCGATATCTGCATCATAACGCTCAATCTTCTCCTGCTGACGCATTGCCGTCTGCACCAGGTTCAGATGATCGCTGGCGGCCTGATAATCGACTTCGAGATCGTTCTCTGCGCCACTGTGTTCAGCCAGTTCGCGCGCCATCTCAACATGACGATACTGCTCGGTGGCGAGTTGCTTACGGCTGCTGAACAGCTCACCACGCAGCTGTAACGCGCTGTCGAGGTGTCCACGACGCTCGTTGGCGTGACGCATATAGTCAGCCGAAACGTAGCTGGTCGCCTCGGAGATCAGATGCTTAAAGAGATCGCGGTCAGACTGGGTTACGCGTATCGCCTCCAGCGTCATGCGGTTCTCGCGCAGCGCGGCTTCCATATCCTGGAATGCTTTGCGCACGCCACTGTTTTCAGGCAGCAGGTAATCACGCAGCGATCGGGTGATGGCGCTGGAGATACCGCCATACAGCGAGGCTTCAATCAGGCGATAAAACTTGCTGCGATCGCTGGCAGAGCGCAGACGACGCGGCACCACGCCCAGATCAAACATCATGGCGTGGTAATCGGTAACCGAGTTATAGGCGCGGAACTGCACGCCTTCCTGCGCCTCAACCCGCTCTTTCACCTCGTTCAGCGGCAGCACGCGTGCCTGACGGCTGTTAAGCACTTCCGTCAGCATGTCGGTCGGGTTGGTATCGGTTGGCAGGCCATGGATACTGAAAGGCTTGATATCGACCTTTTTATCGCGTCCGGCGACCTGTTGCAGACGGACACCCACCACCACACGCTGATGGCGTGAGTTCACCACATCCAGCATGGAGTAGCAGACGCCGGCCCGCAGTTTACCGTGCAGACCTTTGTCACGGGATCCCGACGTCGCGCCCGCTTCCGTGGTATTACGGAAGTGCAGCAGCGTTAAATCGGGGATCAACGCGGTGACAAATGCCGCCATCGTGGTGGACTTACCCGCACCGTTACCGCCTGACAGCGTGGTCACTAATTCATCGAGATCAAAGGTCCGGGCAAAAAAGCCGTTCCAGTTAATCAGCGTAAGCGAACGAAACTTTCCGCGCTCAATCATGCCTGTTCTTCCTCTGCGTTCTCACTCGCGTCGCCTTCCTGCCCTTCACCGTCATCAGTGTCGACCGGTGCTGTCGCGTTTTCCAGTAGCATGGCTTCGCCATCACGAATCAGGCGAAGCTGCGCTTCACGGGCATCATCACCGCTGCGCACGTCGGCACCAAAGCGAAACACCGATTCCGTAATGCGGAACTTGCTGCTGTCGTTGCCGAAAAACCACACCATGCCAAGACGACGCAGGCGGCTCAGGGAGGCGCGCACTTTCTCCTGCAGTTTGGTGCGATCCAGATCCGAACCGGTTGAACGCTGGTTAACCAGCTTCAGCAGACGGTTCTCATCGGCCAGGGAGAGCAGCTCGTCATACAGCTCCTGCTGGGTGAAGATCCCCTCATTGGCCAGACGTTCCGGGCTGAGATAGAGATAACAGAGGATCTTCCCGACCATCATGTCCAGCTCAGAGAGCACGGAACGCGGAATCAGCGTGGTTGAACGCGGACGCAGATAGAAGAAGCCTTCCGGCGCACGGATTAACTCAACGTTGTAGCGGCTGTAGAACTCTTCGAGATATGACTGGTAGTCCATCAGAAAAGCGTGGTTATCCAGCTCTTCGATGCCGATGTGACGTCCGGCGCGTAACTGGCTGTCCAGCGCGGGAAAAATCGGGTTGGCCAGTGCCTGTGCCAGCTTAACCGGCATCACTTGTTCAATATTTGTCGATGACATGTGCCTGCACCTTGGCTCCGTAATCATTGATGGCTTGCCATTCCACAGGCAAACCGGCTAAATCAGCTTCCGCTACGCCAAGGCGTACTGCCTGATCCACCACAATGCGCGCCAGATCGAAATGGCGGGCGCGTGGATACTGGGCCAGGTAGTCGCGCATCACTGACGCGAGGTTGAGCGGTTTTTGTTGCGATTTGTAGACCTGCAGCGCTTCTTCAATCATCGCTGCCAGCTGTTCGCGAATTTCGTTGATCTCTTCGTATTCCATCTCCGGCGGCAGTTCGCCCATCACTTCGTCATTCCGCAGCGTCAGCGCTTCATCACGCATGTCATACAGGCGGTCGGCGTTGGCGTAGGTCAGCGCCCAGGGCGCGTCGAAGTAATTCTGTACCGATACCCGCAGGCGCTGCGCAAAGACGCGGTTTTTATCCATGTCGATGGCGGTACGAATAAATTTATGAACGTGGCGGTCATAGCCGATCCACAGGTCGATCGCCTGCTGGCCCCAGCTGGTAATACGGTCGAGTTTGCTTTGCAGGTCAAACACCAGCTTATCGACGAAGCCCAGGTCCGGGCTGTCCAGCGTGGCATCCTGAATGCGCAGCAGGTTTTCCTGAAGTTTGTCGCCCGCGGCTTCCAGCGTATCCTGCAGTTCACGCAGCGTCCCTGACGTTTCAGAGAGCAGCATTTCACAGCTGGAGATAGCCGCGCGCCAGTCTTTGTTCAGCAGTTCGGCGATATCGTTTTTTACCGCCTGCTGCTGTTCATCCATCAGACGCTGGGTCATATCAATGCTGTCGAAGATCTCGGCCACCGAATATTTCAGCGGCGCGAAAACATTGCGATGCCAGTGGAACTCATCACCATTTTCCTGCGCGGCGTCGGCTGCCCGCTTTAGCTCATTGGCCACAATCGACAGCTGCATCGACAGGCGCAGCGTTGAAAACTCACGCTGACGGATGTAGTAGTCGGTGATGCCGATCGCCAGCGGCGTCAGGCGATAGATGGCGTTGCCTTCGGTGAGTTCGCTGGTAAAGCGATTAAGCAGGCGCTGTCGCACCATATCGTTGATGGCGTTGTTGGCGCGAACCAACACGGTTTCATGGGTTTGTTCGAAAGCTTTACTGACGTGACGGAAAGCATCAATCAGATCGCCTTCGCTCATTTCGCCATCCATCCGCTCACCGTTGAGGGTGGCGATAGCCAGCAAAA